>Ga0247843_1000249_pt1 | contig 128068 bp, 99 predicted proteins | sample LaCruzMarch2017__FD_192420 | JGI IMG/M metagenome (GOLD analysis project Ga0247843, IMG submission 192420) | Freshwater microbial communities from meromictic Lake La Cruz, Castile-La Mancha, Spain - LaCruzMarch2017_8m | ecosystem: Environmental > Aquatic > Freshwater > Lake | place: Spain...
GCGCTGGATAAGATAATCGACGAGATGCGCGAGATCACCCAAAAACTGATCTTGGAAACCCCGGAAACTACCCCGATTTCCAGAGGCAGAAACCATCCCAAAACCGCCTTAAGTTAGCGCCATTCGAAGCTGACCCCGAAACCAACCAAAAGAATCTTTGTTCCGTTTGTTCCCAAATCAATAAGACCCGAATCCGGGTCGGGGCCAATCGGGTCGGTAAAAACTCCGAGCCCAATAAACAATAAAGCTATGCCAAGCAGGCACAAGCCAGCTACAGGTGAATTTCCGTCGTTTTGATGTGGTGCTGTCATCGTGCGAGTTAATGACTCTTCGAGTTACAAAATGGTAGGGATAACAACATTTCTGGCTTAACGTCCCGCATCACCTATCCCGGACCGCTGGCGCGACGGATGCCGGGAGCGAAGCGACCAAGCATCCGGCGTGACGGCGGGTAGGGATTAGGTGCATGCGCTCGTTAGCCTGTTATGTTTTTGTCGGCCCAGTCTTGAATTCGTCGATTTCTTGCGTTCAGGAAATCAATCGCTGCCGACCGGTATTGAAAATAGGCATCTCTGGAGAAGGGAATGGGTGAGGTGGCTTCAAAATCCTCAAAGGGAAGGAAGAAATTCACGGCGGAAAAATCCGAATCCACAATATCCTGCAAATGGAAAAACTCTACATATCCGGCAAAATCTCGAAACAAAGCGAAGAAATCTGCGTATCGTCGAAATACATCATTCAATGGACTCGGACCATCGGAATAATATCTGCGAATACACTCAACGGTAAAATCGAATCGATCTGATATTGCTCTGGTGCAGCCTCTTTCCTGATTGATCGTCCAGTGTCCATTAATCTTGTTTGCGGGGAAAACCATCATTCCACCAATGGTGTAGCCAAGGCCCCCAAAATTCATTTCATCTTTCGCTACGCCATCGATTGTTCTCTTCCGAAAGCTTGGCACAACTGTATCACTCGACAACCAGAACTCTCCGGCATCTGAGCAGTGATGCAAATAGAATGGAGGCTTCCCATAGTCGAGGGTGAAAATGTGTCCATTCGGCAATGGCTTACTCCAAAGCAGCTTATGGTAAGCCGCCAGAGTCGGACTCCAAGTATCAGGATCCTTTTCTGTGGGTGTGTCCGATTTGAAATTGAAAGAGGTGTCGATCATTGGCTGAGTGGGTTCCGTCACAGGGGTCATATTTTTGGCTAACGTCCCCGGTCAGGTATCCCCACTTGCTTTTGGCATGATCTCCTGCGCAAGCAGGAGGCATGACAAAAGTGCCGAAGGCATGGGGATTAGCTGCACCGGCCCGTTCGGCTTATTTTCTATTTCGCAGGATTTCATAGTAAAGGGTTCTATCTGAATCTGACATTCCATGCCCACAATAAACCGAGGCGGAGATTGTTCCTGAAGTCGCAGTCAATGGAATGTAGTGGATGCTGTAATCACCAATCCATTCCTCAGGGCCGCCCTGTGCGATTTCGACTCGACCCGGGCCAATAATAAAATCAGTCTGATCTCTCTCATTGTTTCCGATTATCTGAATTCTTGCAGTGCCATTGATTTGTCCGTGAAGCAACGCATATGCACTGCCGGTGCCCCATAAGATTCCGCAGGGAGCTTTCGCTGAAAGAGAGAACTTCCGACCAATATCCGAAGTCGTGAGCGATTTGTGCGTCCCGAAAAATGACCAGACGAAACCTGCTGCTCCAATCACTACGAGCGCGAGGATGGCGAGGAAGAGCTTCTTCATTTCTTGTTTGCCGAACAAGTGATTATGCAAGTCTGGATATCAGCCCGTTTGGGGTAATAGCCGACAGAAACTGTGGACGATATTTGCCCGAGGGCTGGCATGTATGTGATTTTTACAAGACGTGAAGCGAACCTTGAAGGAATATTCTCAGAAATTTGGTTTGACTGGATTGAGTCGCACGAGCAACCAGTCGGATAACATGCCAAAACGTATATTATCCAACACGTTAAGAGGCAACCATGATTGAATTTTCAAACGAAACACTGGTTGCGTTTGATCGACGGATGGATCGGGTGGGAGTGGATCCCGGTGACAGGGTTGATTACCGGAAAAGGGTGAGGTTTTATCTCGATTTTTGCCAGAAGCACGGGCATCCACCCCGCAACGAAGGGAGTCTGGATCCGTTTTTTGCCAAGTTGGCCTCGAAAAACCAGTCCGAGGGCGCGCAGCGTGATGGAGCCGGAAAGGTTCGGCGGAGTTCTTGTGTCAGCAAGACTGCGGGAGTCTTGCGACAGGACTCGTCTGCGGGGAAACCTCCAGCCCCACTTGCTGGCGCGGGCCCGCACGTCGGGCACGGGACGTCTTGGGCGAACGAATATCGCGACCTTGAGGGGGCGATCAAGATGAGGAACTATTCCGGGAAGACTTTTGCCGCTTATCGGTTGTGGGTGCAAAAATTCCAGGCATTCGTGAGAAGCAAGCCGGCCGGGGAGGTGGACGGGGAGGACACGAAGCGATTTTTGACGGACGTGGCCGTGAAGAAGGGAGTGGCGGGCTCGACGCAGAACCAGGCGTTCAACGCGCTCCTGTTCTTTTACCGGCATGTGCTGGGTCGGGAGTTTGGGAAACTGGATGGGTCCGTCGCTGAAGGCCCGAAACAGGCGGCTGCACTGAGCGGGTTTGTGGCCGCGCTGGGCGTCGACCCGGGGGGAAATGCCCTTGCCGCAGGAAAATTTTCCGATCCCGGTCAGACGGCGCGGGGGATTTTAAAACTTGCCCGATGATCGCGGATGCCTTTGCGGGCATGCGCTGCGGTGTTTGCCCGTGACGATACCGTGGAACCCGCTTGCCGGGAAGGAACTCGTCCGGGCGGGCTGGGATTTCACTTCATCCTGCTGATCGCATTTTGAAATCCCGGAAAAACCAGCGGGTTGGAGTTCGGGTAGCCATCCGCAGATCTCCCGAGCAGGGTGGCATTGAAGACGCCGTTCAGAACCCAGGGCATGGCGGCGGGGGGCACCTGGTTTTCCAGCCACGGATACCGGGGGGCTTCTTCGATGCCGTATGTCACAGCCAAGACCCCGTCTGCCTCGAAGGCGTCGATCATCTCCTGGAACCAATTCTGCGGATACCACCCCTGCGCCAGAAAGTAGGCCAGGAACTCGCTCTGGGTGATGGGAGATCCGGTCGCGGCCTGGGCGATCGTGTTGTTGATAAACTGGTAGAGCGGGGGAAGCGTCGAGCCAATCGGAACCAGGCTCATATTGGCCTGAAAAAGCTGGATGATCGAAAACTCCGTCGAGATGATCTGCAGGGGCAGCCCACCGATGGGGCGGAACTTGGTCTCGTCCTTGACATACTTGATGTCGATGGCGACCTGGCTTGTCGCGGCGACGTGCTCGTGGAGGTCGATTCCGGCGACATCAATGTTGTCGCGAGCGACCTCAAGCACGGCGGAGATGATGACGTTGCTGGTTGCGCGGGCCGGGTCGAGAGGGGAGTTGAGGGCACCGACAAAAATTTGGAAATCCCAGGTGTTCTTAACCCCGGCGATGCTCTTCTTGTTCTCCTCGGTCTTCAGATCCACGAGCCGCTGGATCAGGTGGTTCAGATACAGCTTATACTTCCGGGCCGTATTGGCATCATTGTTGGGCTGGATCTCAAACATCGGTTCGTTTCCAGTGACCAGGATGTCGATGTCGTTCCCGCGATTGTTGGTGATCAGGAGATTTTCGATGGAAGTCACCATCTCGTCGGCTTCCGCGAGGCCCGCCGGGGTCGAGATGTCGGGGAACTGCCCCGCCGGTATGGTTGCCCCCTTGGGATAAGGGTAGGAAAAATCATGCTTGAGGCTGAGGATGACCTTGACCGGGGCTCCCCCGGAGAAAACGGTTTTCGTGTTGATGAGTTGGTCGAGCGCGGCGATGGAGAGCGTGTCTGCATCGCTGCTCACATCGGAGGTTTCCTGGATGATGTTCCGCTCGAGGATCGCGTTGATCGGGTAGATGGGCTCGCTCGGGGGAGGCTGGAGGATCGGCGTTCCAAAAATCCAGTAGTTTCGCGGGAGATTCACATACGCGCGCACCCAACGCACGCCGGACTTTGCCACGAGCGAGTTGTTGATATTCGCAATTTGCTCGTTGTAGCCGGCCCCGACCTCAAGGTTCAAGGGCGGGCCTCCCCCACCGCCTGCGAAGCTCTGTGCCGCGGCGATCGCGGGGTTCTCTCCAGAGCTCGGCGCTGCCATGGGTGCCGATTCGTCTGCGGATTCCCCGTTGCTCTTCTTTTTCTCTTCTTCGCCGCAGCCGCCAAGAATCCCAATGGACAGGATGCAAAGCAGTAACTTGATGAATGAGCAATTCACGTATTCGATAGACTCCGCCCCAAGGGCTGCAGTAAAATATATTGAAGTAAATCAAAGTCAACCTGTCGCATCAAGCGGGCGTTTCTCCGTTGTCATTCCGGAATAGAAAACCTCGTATCTGCGAGCCCCCGATGAAGTTCTGGAATGAGACTTGCTGTTCCGGGGAACTCCGCATTTGATGCATGATCGGGTTCTTCCTGACCGCAGGACCCTTCGCGAGAAATGCCATCCGACAAGCAACAATTCATCCGGATCAAGGGAGCCAGGCAGCACAACCTGAAGAATCTGGATGTCCTGATTCCGCGCCACAAGCTGGTCGTCGTGACCGGGCTGAGCGGTTCCGGCAAGTCCTCGCTGGCCTTTGACACGCTCTTTGCGGAGGGGCAGCGGAAATATGTGGAGAGTCTTTCCGCCTATGCCCGGCAGTTTCTCGATCAGATGCAGAAGCCCGATGTGGATTTCATCGAGGGGCTTTCGCCGGCGATCGCCATCGAGCAGAGGTCATCCGGAGCCAATCCGCGCTCCACGATTGCCACGACCACCGAGATCTACGATTACCTCCGGCTTCTGTATTCCGCCGTCGGCGTTCCGCACGATCCCTCCACCGGTCGGGTCGTTTCCCGTCAGACTCCGCAGGAGATTGCGGATGCCATCCTCCGCTGGCCGGAGGGCACGAAGTTTTTGATCCTGGCACCCCTGATCAGCGGGCAACGGGGCGAATTTCGCGACGTGCTGGAGAAGGCCCGGCGCGAGGGGTTTGTGCGGGTGAGGGTGGATGGCGAGGTGGTCGAGCTTGCGAAGCCGGACTCGGTGAAGCTCGACAAGGCGGCCCGCCATACCATCGAGGCGGTTGTCGACCGGTTGGTGGTTCGCGAGGGGCTTTCACAGCGCCTGGCCGATTCCATAGAAGCAGCGCTGCGCTGGGGGGGCGGGAGGATCTCGGTCAGCCGCCAGGAACCGGGAATCCCCGAATGGGTCGAGGAGAAGTTCTCGACGGATTACTGCAATCCGGAGACGGGGTTCACGATGCCGCGGCTGACCCCGAAGCATTTTTCCTTCAACAGCCATCTTGGCGCGTGTCCGGCCTGCCACGGCATCGGGACCGAGCAGTATTTCGACCCCGACCTGATGGTGGACCCGGAAAAGACGCTGGCCCAGGGGGCCGTGAGGCCGTGGAAATCCGCCAACAAGCGGATGAAAGCCTACTACAGCGCGATTCTTGCCGCACTGGTCGCCGATACGCCGGTGCCCTTGGACCGGGTATGGGGGGAACTGCCTGCCGGCTTTCGTGATCTTGTGCTTCACGGGTCGGGCGACCGGGCGGTTCCGCTGAAAACGGGTTCGGGAAAGGTTATCGCTAAACCGTTTGAGGGAATCCTTGCGCAGGCGGAAAGGCTTTATGAAAACACGCTGAGCGAGTTTTCCAAGAAGCGGCTCCGGACCTTCCAAAACCGCAGGGTTTGCCGCACCTGTGGCGGAGCCCGTCTGCGGCCGGAGATCCTTGCCGTAACGATCGCCGACTCGCGGGGCAGGGAATTCGGGATCGAGACGCTCTGTGCCCTTCCGATCTCGGATGCCGGGGCTCTGATGTGCTCTTTGGATCTGCCGCCCTCTGACGAAGAAATCGTGAAGGATGTCCTGCGCGAAGTCCGCCAGCGGCTCCAGTTTCTGTGTCAGGTCGGCCTGGGATACCTTCAACTCAACCGGGAGAGCGGGACCTTGTCAGGCGGCGAAGCCCAGCGCATCCGGCTGGCCACCCAGATCGGCTCCGGGCTTTCCGGGGTCATGTATGTCCTCGACGAGCCGAGCATCGGACTTCACCAGCGGGATAACGACCGCCTCATCCAGACGTTAAGGGATCTGCGCGATCTCGGAAACTCCGTCATTGTGGTGGAGCACGATGAGGACACGATCCGGGCAGCCGATCACATCATGGATCTGGGGCCCGGGGCCGGACCGCGCGGGGGCCGCCTGGTCGCGGAGGGGCCCTTGGAGGAGATTCTGAAATGCGAGGAGTCCCTCACCGCCCAGTATTTGAAGGGGACTATCCGGATCCCCGTGCCTCGCGTCCGGGTGTCCCCGCGCCGGACCGGAGCAGCTCCCGGCGATGTCGGGGATGGATGGTTGCGCGTCCACGGAGCTTCCGAGAACAATTTGCGGGGGATCAACGCATCCTTTCCTGCCGGATGCCTGACATGCGTGACCGGAGTTTCGGGAAGCGGAAAATCCACCCTGGTCAATGACATCCTGCGCCCCGCTTTGGAGCGGGATCTCAACCGGGCCAAGTCGCGTCCGGGCAAACACCTTTCCATCTCAGGAATCGAGCAGTTCGACAAGGTGGTGGTGATCGACCAAAGCCCGGTCGGCCGGACTCCCCGGTCGAATCCGGCGACTTATACCGGAGCGCTCGGGCCGATCCGCGATCTGTTCAGCGAGCTGCCTGCCTCGCGCATCCGGGGCTACGATGCCAGCCGGTTTTCTTTCAATGCCAAAGGCGGGCGCTGCGAACACTGCCAGGGGGACGGGTTCATCAAAATTGAGATGCACTTTCTTGCGGACGTGTATGTCGAGTGCGAAGTCTGCCGGGGGAGGCGCTACAACCGGGAAACGCTTGAAATCACCTACAAGGGGAAAAATATCGCGGATGTTCTGGAGATGACGGTGGATGATGCCGCAAGGTTTTTCCGCAATGTTCCCGCACTCTGCAAGAAACTGGAAACGCTGCAGGATGTCGGGCTCGGCTACCTCCGGCTCGGGCAGTCCGCAACCACCCTGTCCGGCGGCGAGGCGCAGAGGATCAAGCTTTCCGCCGAGCTCTCGAAGCGAGCGACCGGGCGAACGGTTTACCTGCTCGATGAGCCGACAACCGGCCTCCATTTTGCCGACATTCACAAGCTGCTGGAGGTGTTGATGAAGCTGCGCGATTCCAGGAACACCCTCATCGTGATCGAGCACAATCTCGAGGTCGTGAAATGCGCCGACTGGATTATCGATCTCGGCCCCGAGGGTGGCAAGGAAGGGGGGGGGGTCGTCGCCGAAGGAACCCCCGAGGACGTCGCGCGCTCGACGGCCAGCCACACGGGACGGTATCTTTCCCGCTACTTCCGATCATGATGTTATATTCCGTCTGCTTCCTACTCGCCCTGAATGTTGATCAGGTCGCCTCGGCCCGCTCGGCTCTGGCGGACGGCCTGCCCGGGGTTGCCATCTGGAAGCTGGAGAGCGCGGGCGCCTCGAAGCCCGGCACCGAATCTTCCATTCTCCTTGCCCGGGCATACGTCGAGGATAACCGCCCGGAGAAAGCCGTCGGGATTTTGAAAGCAGGTCCCGCGGGCGCGCAAACAGATTTCTGGCTCGCGCAGGCGTTCGCCGCCCTGGGACGCAGCGAAGAATCATTGTCCGCATATCGGGCCGCGCAAAATGATCCCGGTCTCTATCCGATGGCCCGGTTGGGAGAGGCAAGGATGTTGAGAGCCACGGGACATGCCGGAGACGCTCTGGAGGTATTGAAAAACCGGCAGGAATGGGCGGGAGCCTTTGGTGCCCTCGCCGAATTCGAAACCGCGGAAGCGCTTCTCGATCTCAAGCGTGCAGCCGAGGCCCGAGCGGTTCTGGATGCGATGCGTCCTGTCGGCAGCGCCGGGTTGTCCAGGCGGGATTTTCTCATCGCGCGGAGCCTGGCTCTGTCCGGCGACGATGCCGGGGCGGTCAGGCACTTCGAGGCACTGGTTTCAACCGACAAGGACATGGCTGTCGCTGCCGTGCTCGGGCAGGCCGAAGCCCTGATTCGCATTGGGCAGGAGGCCACTGCGGAGACTCTTGTGGAGGGGTTTCTCTCAAAAAACCCGGATGTTTCCGGGCAGTCTGTGCTCTTCGCGGTTCTGGATAGGCTCTATTCCTCCCAGCCCGCATCAACTCCGATCGAGTTCAAGCGATGGGCCAGCGAGGAGGCCCCTTCGCCCCGAAAACTGCTTGCCGCATACCACCTCGCGAAATTCGAAGCCGCCCTCGGAAGAGATGATCGGGCGGAACGCCTGCTTCAGCTTGCCGCTGAGGATTCCTCCAAGGGGCTGGCCGGACAAATGGCCGTGCTCGATCTGGCCAGAATCCGGTTGAAGCAGGGCAGGGGGGCAGAAGCCTTGGCCGTTCTGCCGCCTCTCACGGTGTCCCGGGAAGCGGATTTCCTGCGGGGGCTGGCGCTCGCCTCCGGCAACCGGCCCGAAGAGGCGGCCGGAGCTTTCCTTTCTGCCTCCGCTAGCGCTCCCCTTTCGGAATCCGCGCTCTTCAATGCCTCCCTTTGCGGGCTTCTTGCCGGCGGAAAAAACAGGGATGCCTTTGAGCTTCTCAAACAGAAATTTCCCGGCAGTCCCAAAGTGGGTCTCGTCAAAATCCAGGAGGCGTTCCTGCTGGCCAGGGCGAGGGATCCCCGGGCTGTCGGGATTCTTCAAGAACTGGGTGCGGGAAGCGATGCGGGCATCTCACTTTCAGCATCGCTCGCCTTGGCAGAGTGGAAGCTCCAGCACGATGACAAAGACGGCGCCGGGAGCGAGCTCCGCCGCATCTCGACCGGGGATTCCACGGAGGCCGCGCGAGCCGATGCTCTTTCCGTCTTCCTTGCGGAAGAAGGGGGCGATGGGGATTCAGCGATCAAAGCAGCTGAAAGCTTCCTTGCCACCCACGCGGGCTCCCCCCCGGAGGCGGAGATTCGCATGAAGCTGGGGGAGCTCTATTTCCGGAAGGGCGACTTCGCCGGGGCAAGGGTTCAGCTGGAATCTTTGGCGGGAAAATTTCCCGGATCCCCGCAGGAGATGCCCGCGCTCTTTCTGGCCGCTCAGGCCGCATCACGTCTGCAGACTCCGGCGTCCGCCAACGATGCGATGATTCTTTTTGAACAGGTGGCTGCCGCAAACGGACCGCTTTCCCAGCGTGCAAGGCTCGAGCAAGCGATCCTGCAGGCGGCTTTGGGCAAAAGGAACGAGGCGATCGTGATTTTCGACAGTATCCTGGCCGCCAATCCGGATTCTGAGACCGGAGCTGCCGCTCGCATGGAGAAAGCAAAAGCGCTTCTTGCCAATGCCGACGGAGCATCGACTGCATCCGCCCTCGCGGTTCTGGATGTGCTCGCAAGGGACACGGCGCTTTCCCCGTCGTGGAGAAATCAGGCGCTCGTCCGGATCGGGGCGGCCTACGAAACGCTTGGTGACACGGATGCCGCCGTCTCGTCCTACTACGATGTGCTCAAGGATTCCGGTTCCTCCGAGTTCTTCTGGTTTTACAAGGCCGGATTTTCCGCCGCACGCCTCCTCGAGTCGGCGAAGCGCTGGGATCAGGCCATCCGGGTTTACGAGATAATCTCCGCCGCAAATGGTCCCCGCAGCAAGGAGGCTGATTCCAGGATCAACAGAATCCGCCTCGAAAACTTCCTCTGGGAGGGCAACCCGGAGAACTGATATTTTATGAAAATACCTCTCGACGCAGAAGCTGTTGCCATACTCGGAACCATCGACCATGCGGTCCTGTCTCCGACCCTCACCGACCCGGAAACCCGGGCAGCACTGGAGTCGGTGCGGGGGGTTCCCATCGCCAGCGTCTGTGTGCGGCCGCATGCAGTCCGGATGGCGGCGGAGGTCTGCGGTGGGACCACGGTCTGCACGGTTGCGGGATTTCCTCATGGCGGGCAGCTTCCTGAAGTTAAAGCCCATGAGGCGCGGCTTGCCCTGCAGGATGGAGCCCGGGAAATCGACATGGTCGTCAACGCGGGCAAAGTCCTCTCCAATGACTGGGATTTCATCCGCCGGGACATATCGGAGACGCTTGCGGTCGTCCGCGGGCACGGGGGGATTTTAAAGGTGATCTTCGAGACCGATTATCTTGCGGACGCCGATCACAAGATCCGCCTGTGCGGGCTTTGCGGTGAGTTGGCGGTTGATTTTGTGAAAACATCAACCGGATTTGCATTTGTGAAGGGGAAGGACGGGGGCTACGACCAGCACGGGGCGACCGATCACGATCTGATTCTGATGCGCCGGCATTCTCCGCCGCATGTCGGGGTGAAGGCCTCTGGAGGGGTGCGCGATCTGGAGCGTGCAAGGCGCGTTCTCGGTCTCGGCTGCACACGCATCGGCACGAGCAGCACGCTGGCCATCCTCCGGGAGCTTCAAGCAGGCTGAGTACGCGCCCTCAGCGCGGAAAAAATTCCCGCCAGAAAAAGACGGCTGAAAGCGAGATGCCGATGATGCCGACGAGCTTCCGCACGTGGCTCTGCGGAATTTTCTGGGCGAAGTGGGAACCAAGAAAATAGCCGATGGTTGCCCCGGCTGTCATGATGAGGGCCTGGGGCCAGACGATGAGGCCGGCGAGGATGAAGTAGGCGGTGGCGACCACGTTGATCAGGGCTGCAAGAATCGTCTTGATGGCATTCATCTCGTGGATGTGGTGCAGGCCGAGCAGGCCCATGGTGGCCAGCATGAGGATGCCGATGCCCGCGCCAAAATACCCTCCGTAGACCGCTACTCCGAACTGCAGGACCACCGCGCCCAGCGTTCCTGCGGGGGATCCCCCCACCGACTCGGACTCGATCCCCGCCAGGTGCCGGATCAGGTTGTTGGCAAGAAACAGAACCGTGGCAAAGAGGATCAGGAAGGGGACCAGCTGGTCAAAAAACTTTTCGTTCGTGCGCGTGAGGAGCCATGCGCCGAGCAATCCGCCGGCGATGCTGACCGGGGCGAAGGTTTTAAGCCATCGCCGCGCGGCAGGCAGGTGGGTCCGGTATCCATAGAGGCTGCCGACGATCCCCGCGAGCAGCGCCAGTGTGCTTGTCGCATTGGCCTGGATCGAGGGCATGCCGAACGCCAGGAGCGCCGGGAATGTCAGGATCGTCCCACCGCCGGCGACGGAATTCATCGCCCCCGCGACGCACGCGGTGGCGAAGAGGATCACGATTTCCCAGTTGCCCGGCATCAGTCGGTTTCCGACGGAGGGTTTCCCTGCTCCAAAAACCGGACCCTGCGGTCCGCGCGGGGAAGGCGGATTGTGAGGGTGAGGCCGCGTCCGGGAGCGCTCTCGATCACGACCTCGCCGCCATGGGCGCGGACGATCCGGCGAACGATCAGCAGCCCGAGCCCGTTGCCGCCGGATTTTGTCGTGAAATACGGTTCAAAGATCCGCGAGATGTGCTCGGGCGAAATCCCTCCCCCGGTGTCGGCGAAGGAGATGTTGACGTGGGATTCGTCCGGGTAGGTGCGGATGCGCAGGATCCCCCCCGAGTTCATAGCCTGGAACGCGTTGCGGCTGACGTTGTAGAAAGCCTGCTTGATCTGATCCCGGTCGAGGTTGAGCGGCGGAAGATTTTTATCGAGCTCGGTCTCGACGAGGACGTCGCGGTTCTCGATTTCCGCCGCAAGGAACGAGAGGGTTTCCTCGACGATGGAGTTGATGTTCGCCGGGCTGAGATCGAGCGGCTGCGGGCGGATCGCCCGGAGGAACTGGGTGATGATGTGATCGAGCCTCGCGACCTCGCCCCGCGCCACCGAGACCGATTGCTCCAGCGCCCCCTTCGATTTGGCGGGAAGCTTGCGGATCTGCCGCTGCATGAGCTGCAGGTGGATGTCTAGCGAGTTGAGCGGGTTTCCGATTTCGTGGGCGACCCCGGCTGCAAGGAGGGTCAGCGCGGAAAACCTTTCGCTTTCGATCGTCTCCTGCGTGGCGCGTCGGCTCTGCGTGATGTCGCGCAGGATGATGGCTCCTCCGGCGATCTCGGGCTTCCCGCCATCGGACCCATCGCTCATCAGCGGGACGACATAAAAATTCAGAAACCGGTTCTCGGGATAAAACACTTCGAGGTCGCGGTTGACGGTTTCTCCCTCCGGGCCATTCAACGCGTCCCAATCCAGCCCGCGGACAACCTCCCCGAGCGGACGCCCGATATTTTTGTCCGCTTCGATTCCGAAGAATCCGCAGGCCGCGCGGTTGAGGTAAATGATGCGCCCCTTCGGATCGGTGACAATGACCCCCTCGAGAATCGTGTTGAAGATCGTCTCCAAAAATCCTTTTTCCCGGGCGATCTCGACGAGGTAATTCTGCACCTCGCCGGGCTGGACCAGGCGGACCCGCTCGATCAGTTTGTCCAAAAATCCTTTTGTCATGTCATGATTTCCATTGGACCGATTGCTCTTCGGCCGCGAACCGGATGAATCCCCTGCCACCGGGGCGGCCGTTTCCGGACGCACCCCATCCGCCAAAAGGCAGAGTGGATGGTGAAAATGTCGTGGGAAGATTCCAGTAAAGGTTGCCGACCGAAAGCCGGTCCCCGATCCGCTCGAACGTTCGCTCGTCGCGGGTGAAAACCGATGCCGTGAGCCCGAAGTGCCACGCCTCGTGCCTGTTCACGGCGCCCGTCTCGTCCGGAAATGTCTCCACGACGAGGACCGGGCAGAACGTTTCGTTCTGCGCGAGCGGAGTGGAGTCGATTTCCTCTCCGGCAACCACCACTGCGGGCCGGACGTAGTTTCCACGCTTTCCGGACAACGATTCCTCGCAGGCTCCCGGAACCAGCCAATTGCCGGCAGGAATCCGGGCGAGTCCGGCGTAGCGGTCTCTGGCGGCAGCGCTGATCAAGGGGCCGAGGGTTGTCTCCGGATCCATGGGATCGCCCGGTTCATAGCGCGCCAGCGAGGCCCGGAGGCGCTCCAGAAATTCTTCTGCAATGCTCTCGTGAACCAGCACGCGGGACGTCGCGTTGCAGCGCTGCCCGGTCGTCAGGCACATTCCATCCGCGACGGACGGGGCGGCGGAGTCCAGGTCGGCGTCGCCGCAGATGATCGCGGAATTCTTCCCGCCGAGTTCGAGGGCGAGCGACTTGGAATAATCCGCCGCCAGGTCGCGGGCGAGCGCCATCCCGGCGGGAAGGGATCCCGTGAAGCAGACCGAGCGGACATCCGGATGCAGCGCGAGCGAACGGCCGGTTTCTCCCCATCCTTGAACGAGCTGGAAAACGTCTTCCGGGAGCGCTGCCTGCATTTCCGCCGCGTAGGCGGAGCCGACATTGGCAGCCAGCGGCGAGGGTTTGAAGAGAACCGTGTTTCCGGCGAGCAGGTAGGCGAGGACTGCGCCATGGCCGAGATGAATCGGGAAGTTGAACGGCGCGATCACCGCAGCGGGACCGCGCGGCCGGCGCCGGATTCCGGCCGGGTGGGGGCCATCGGTCACCATCTCATCGCGCAGGAACCGCTCGGCGTCGGCGAAGGCGAGGTCAAATTTGGCAATGGCCGCGCCGAGCTCCATGGCCGCCTCGCGGATCGGCTTCCCGGTTTCGCTTGAAATCAGTGTGGCAAGATTGTCGGCCCCGGCTTGAAGCCGCCTGCGGCATCCCTGCAGGGCTGCCCACCTTTGATCGAGAGTAAGGGAACGCCAGCCGGTGAATGCGCGCGCCGAGCGGGCCGCAAGCGAACCCACATCGCCCGGAAAAGTTTCCGGAAACTCAATCGTCCCATCGCCGGGAGAGCGGTTTTTCCAGGAGGATGGTTCGTCTGGCATGCCGGGCAGTCTGCACGGGATCACCGGAAACCTCAACCTGCTTTGGAGGCGCTCCGGAAGCGGCCCGTGCGGAAAGTTTTGACTTTCTCCAACATCGCGCTTGAAAGCGCTCCGGAGCGAACTAGCTTCCGGTAGCAAACCATAAAACTTCCATGCCATTCGAATTACCCGCACTTCCCTACGCCGCCACGGCGCTCGAACCCAACATTGATGCCCGCACGATGGAGATCCACCATGACAAGCATCACGCCGCCTACGTGGCGAACCTCAACAAGGCGCTTGAGAGCGCTCCCGAACTGGCGGCGAAGACGATCGATGACCTGATCGGGGATCTGGCATCCGTCCCGGAGGTCATCCGGGGTGCCGTGCGCAACAACGGCGGCGGACACTGGAACCACAGCTTTTTCTGGACCCTCATGGGGCCGGATGCCGGGGGAGCCCCGACAGGGACCCTTGCCACAGCCATCGACAAGGCGTTCGGCAGCTTTGCGGATTTTCAGGCGAAGTTTGAGGCGGCCGGGCTCGGGCGTTTCGGCAGCGGCTGGGTCTGGCTCTGCGTGAAGGCCGACAAATCCCTCTGCATCTGCTCGTCCCCCAACCAGGACAACCCGCTCATGAAGGGCATCGCCGAGTGCCCGGGCACCCCGGTCATCGGATGCGACGTCTGGGAACACGCCTACTACCTGAACTACCAGAACCGCCGGGCGGATTACCTCAAGGCCTGGTGGAACACAGTCTCCTGGGCGGCCGCTCAGAAAAACTACGACAAGGCGATCGCCTAAAAAGACTTCACTCAGGAAACGCCCGGTGCCATCGTACCGGGCGTTTTCATTTTCTCATGGCCCGACTCAATTCCAACTACCTCAAGCTCAAAGCCGGCTACCTCTTTCCCGAAATCAACCGCCGGGTGAAAGCGTTCGCCGATGCCAGCGGAGCCGCCCGTCTGATCCGCTGCGGAATCGGGGACGTCACCGAACCGCTGCCTGCCTCGGTCCGAGCGGCGATGCACCGGGCGGTGGATGAGATGGGCTCCCGCGAATCGTTCCACGGCTACGGTCCCGAGCAGGGATACGAGTTCCTGCGCCACTCCATCGCGGAAAACGACTACCGCGCGCGGGGGATCGGGATCGCGGACGACGAGATTTTTGTCTCCGACGGATCGAAGTGCGACTGCGGGAACATCCTGGACATTTTCGGCCATGACAACCGGATCGCCGTGATGGATCCGGTTTATCCGGTCTATGTGGATACGAATGTTATGGCCGGGCACACCGGTGCGGGGAGCGATGCCGGTCTCTACGAAGGGCTCGTCTATCTGCCCTGTACGGCGGAGAACGGGTTTGTGGCGGCGGTGCCGGAAGAAAAGGTGGATCTCATCTACCTGTGCTACCCGAACAACCCGACCGGGGCCACCGCCTCGCGCGAGCAGCTCGCCGCCTGGGTCGAATACGCGCTCGCGAACGACGCCGTGATTCTTTTCGATGCCGCCTACGAGGCCTACATCCAGGATCCCTCCATCCCCCACTCGATCTACGAGATCCCCGGTGCCGGAAAATGTGCGATCGAATTCCGCAGCTTTTCAAAAAATGGCGGATTCACCGGGGTGAGGTGCGCGTTTACCGTCGTGCCGAAGGAGCTTTCCTGCGCGACATCCTCGGGGGAAAAGGCCCCGCTGCATCCGCTCTGGAACCGCCGGTTCAGCACGAAGTTCAACGGGGTCGGATACGTGACGCAGCGAGCTGCGGAAGCCCTCTACTCGCTGGAAGGAAAAGCCGAGGTTCAGGCCCTGATCGGGCACTACATGGAGAACGCGTCCATTTTACTCGGGGCGGCCCGGAGCTGCGGGCTGGCGGTCTACGGCGGCATCAATGCCCCCTACATCTGGGTCCGCGGGCCGCACGGGCTGTCGAGCTGGGAGATCTTCGACAAGGTTCTCGGGGAGGCGAATGTGGTCGTCACCCCGGGCAGCGGGTTCGGGCCCGCCGGAGAAGGCTACTTCCGAATTTCCGCGTTCAACAGCAGGGCCAATGCGCTGGAAGCAGCCGCACGACTGCGGGCGCTGGTTTGGAAATAACGATTCTGAATAATCCTTCACCCATCTTAAAACCCTGATTTCCCATGAAACTTTCCTGTGCTGACTTCACATTTCCACTATTGCCCCACGAAGACGTATTTTCCCTGGTTCGATTGCTGGAAATCGAGGGGCTGGATCTCGGGGTATTTGCCGGCCGCTCCCACCTGCAACCTGCGGATATTGTTGGAAATCCCGCGCGGGCAGCAGCGGATTTCACCGCCCGTTTTGATGACTGCGGCTTGTTGTTGGCAGATGTTTTTCTTCAGGTCGGCGAGCATCCCGGCGACCAGGCGGCAAACTGTCCGGATCCCGCGGTGCGTGCGCGCTCCCGCGAGGTCTTTTTGAAGGTTCTTGAATTTGCAAGCGAAGCCGGTGCGGGGCACATGACCGGCCTGCCTGGTGTGCCATTCGAGGGGGTGCCGGATTCGGACGGGCTTCAGCTCGCCGCGGAGGAGGCCCGCTGGCGCGTGGACGAGGCCGGCAAGGCGGGGATTATTTTTTCTGTGGAGCCCCATGTCGGATCCATCGCGCCGACCCCCCGGGCAGCCGCTGATCTTGTCCGGATGGCAGGCGGCCTGACTTTGACTCTCGACTACGGGCATTTTATCTACGCCGGCTTTTCGAATGAAGACGTCCACGCGCTGCTCCCGTTCGCATCCCATTTTCACGCCCGCGGGGGTGCCCCGAAGCGCCTGCAGTCGACGATGGCGGAGAACACGATTGCCTTTCCTGAGATCCTGAGGCAGTTCGCGTCCGGAGGGTATCCTGGTTGGATCTGCCTGGAATATGTCTGGGTCGATTGGGAGGGCTGCAACCGGACGGACAACGTGTCCGAGACGGTTCTCCTGCGCGATCTTTTGCTCGGAGCTCTCCCTGCCTGACCGGATGAAGCGGAGGGGCTCACCGAGCTTTCCGACCCCTCGCCCGATCCGCATGAAATGCGGAATGTGGTTGACGATCCGGCCTGCGCGGATGTTCTGATCGAGATGAAGCAGGAGATCCGCAACCCGGGAACGGATGTCGGCTATCCTTCGTCCGAAGCCGCTGACGGACGTCGCTCACTTCCCTGAATTCTCCATTTTGCCATGAAAGTCATCCCCGTCCTCGCGATTTTTCTCTCGCTCCAGTGCCTCCCGGCCCAGCATGAAAAGTTCAGCGATATCCCGCTGAACCGGATTCATCCGGAAGGCTGGCAGAGGAAGTTTCTTGTCAATCAACGCGACGGTCTCACCGGCCATCTCGACACGATCTGCGAGCCCTTCAACAAAGGGGGCTGGATCGGATCCAAGCAGGACTGGAAGCCCCCGTTTTACAAGCGCAAGAATGACAAGGGGGAAGACGTGCTCTGCTGGGAGCCGTTTGAGCAGGCCGGCTATTATTATGACGGGGTGATCCGTTGCGGGCTTCTGCTCGGGGACCAGTTCCTGCTGGACAAGGCGAACAGGCAGATCTACGGGGCGATTTCGGAAGCCTCTCCGTCGGGAGTGATCGGAGCAGGGATCCCCGACCGCTGGCCGCATGTTCCGTTTTTCCGCGCCTTCATGGCCGCCTACGAATCGACCGGCGATCCGGTGATCCTCGATGCCCTGGTCAAGCACTACGACAACGACAGATTTTCACTCGCCGGATGCCGGAGCATCATCAACATCGAGCAGCTCGTCTGGCTGTATCAGAAGACCGGGAAGAAGCCGTTTCTTGACCGTGCGGTGGACCTCTACGAGGCCCAGGCCTCGCGGGGGACCGACCGGCTGGTGAACGACTTCAACGACCTGAAGTCCGATGAGCGCCAGGATATTCACGGGTGCACATTTCATGAGACCCTCAAGCTTCCGATCATTCTCTACCTGGCGACCGGGGATGCGAAATTCCTTGATGCGGCCCGGAACGGATACCGGAAGCTCGATAAATTCCACATGCTTCCCGACGGGGTCCCCTCCACCGAGGAAGGGCTCTCGGACAGGACCTCTCTTTCCGCGCATGAGACCTGTGACATCACGGATTTTGTCTGGACGACAGCCTACATGCTTAAGGCCACAGGCGAAGTGGAGTGGGCCGACAAGATCGAGCGGGCGGTTCTGAATGCGGGCATGTCCTGCGTCACCAAGGCATTTGACGCTCACCAGTATCTCGCGGCTTTGAACCAGGTTGTCAGCAAGGTTGGCTCGTGCCAGTCCCCCATATCCAATCCATCCTGGAGCGCCTATTGCCAGCGCCAGCGGCCGTGGTGCTGCACCGGAAATGTGAACCGCTTCTTCCCGATCTATGTCGGCAGCCAGTGGCTGAAGGGGGAGGGCGATGCCCTCGTGAAGGCGCTTTACGGGCCCGGCTCGTGTGTGCACCGCGTCGGGGCGAAGAGCGTCACGCTTCGGGAGGATTCCGTGTTCCCGTTTTCAGATGCCATCAGGATCACGGTCGACGAGGGCGCGGCCGATTTTCCGCTGCACCTCCGGATTCCCACATGGGCAAAAAATCCGTCTGTCCGAGTGAACGGCGTGGAGCAGTCCGGGGTGGAAAGCGGAAAGTTCTTCGTTCTACGGCGGGAGCACAAAGCCGGCGATCTCATTGAGCTGAGCTTTCCGAAGGATGTTCAGGTCAGGCAGCTTGAGATGAACGGGAAGTATGTCGATTATGGTCCCCTGTTGTTTGCGCTCCCGATCGCCAGCCGCTCTGAGAAAGTTCTCCTCAACGATCTCATGTGGGGAGGAACGCCCGCGGATGCGAAGGATCTTTACGGATACAACATGGTTTCGGTCTCCAAATGGAAATACGTCCTCGCCCTGGACAGGGCCAACAATCACCGCATCCAGGTCGTCAACAACCCGATTCCGGATCCGGACAATCCTTGGACGACCGAGAGCGCGCCCATCGAAATCAAGATGTTCGGCCTCGAGATGCCGAACTGGACATGGCTGTATCAGGAGTTCAAGCCATTCAACGGGAGCAAGGTCCGGATGGAGCCGGTCACGCCGCCCCTGCCTCCGCGCGGGTGCATGACGATGACTCCCGTCATGTGCGGAAAGCCGGAAAGAATCACCCTCGTTCCCTACGGGAGCACGACATTGCGCCTGGCCGTGTTTCCCTACTGGGATGTCAAGGATATCCCTTCGTTTAGAGAAAATCAGATCGACTACCGTTAGGGTTGCGGAACCGCCGGAGATTGGATCAATGCGTGGTTGTCGCAAGACCCGGAGGGAAAGCGTGCCCGGCCGGTCAGTCGGGCTCGTCTTCGGAAGTGGCAGCTCCGGAGGACACTGGCAGGTTGCGGTTCCCCGCCCGTTTTCTGTAGAATGGTCAATCCAATGAGGATTTATCCCCTTCAAAGTCGATGGGCATCTTGCGGACTTTTGCTCGCAGCGGCAGGAACAATCCGGCTTGCCGCATTTGCAGAGGAGGTTGTTGTCGCGAATCAGGGGGCCGAACCCGTTCCTCTTGTTGAGGCTGTTCCGCAGATGTTCACGAAAGCGGACGATGTCAGGATCACCTGTGGCGGAATTCTGCTGTGCGGGGAACCGGGGCGACAGGAAGGCTGCAATTCCCTCTCCATCGGGGCGGACAAGGCCGGACGCGGGAGCGCCCTTTTTGTCAGGAATGTTGATTTCTCGGTTGCCAGGGGAATTTCAATCGGCGGCATCGCTTCCGGATCGCTTCAGCTCCAAAAGAATTCGTCCCTGGAATGGAAGGAGACTCTCGAGGTTGGGGCGAAGGGGCTCCTGTCCATCATTTTTGAGAAGGTGGAGATCCGCGGGGGATCCCTGCTCCTCGACGGAACCCTGGAGATTCAGTTCCATACGCCGGATTCGATCCGGAACCTTGTCAAAGCGGAAAGGCCCCTGATGGTTCTTTCTGGCAATCTTCAGCTTTCGGGTAACGCAACCGTCCGGATCAAGCTGGTGTCGGGAGCGGCAGCCGCTCCGCTGCCTGCCGGGGAGTATTTCTTGATTTCCGGAAAATCCCTGCCGGGTGATCTCCCGAAGATTGAACTTGCGGGAGAGGATCACGGCCAGCAGATCTCCCTCAAAACCACTCCCGACGGCCTGTTTCTGGTCGTCAACTCATAGGATGCCGGCCGGATCACGATTCCGGTTTTATCCGGCGAGTTCGTTTTTGCTCATGCAAAGAATTCTCGCCGCCGCCGCCGTGTTTTCCGGAATTTTTCCGTGTGCGGCGGGGAGCGTTCCGGACCGGCCGAATGTGGTGATATTTTCGGTGGACGACATGGACTACGGCTCCATGGGAACCACGGGAAACCCGCTTCCCGGGGTGACCCCGCGGATGGATGCGCTCGCCGGGGAAAGCCTCCTGTTCGAGCGGGCATACGGAAATGCGGCGATCTGCCAGCCTTCCCGCCAATCGATGATGACCGGTCTCCACTCGCACAGCAACCGGACACTTGGTTTTGTGGACGTGCCAAAGGATATCCCCTCCCTGCCGGGCGTTCTCGCGCAAATCGGTTATCACACGGTCAACCTCAGCAAGGGACGCGATTATGCCTCCTTCCCTTGGAGTCAATTCCTCGGGGGTTACGGCACCCGTGGGATGAGCCGGGATGGCTCCCAGTTTGCCGGTTCCGTCAGGGAGGCTGTCGGGGCCGCAAAAAATGCCGGGAAGCCATTCTTCATTTGCGTGAACACTTCCGATCCGCACCGCCCTTTTGCCGGGAGTGATGATGAGGCGAAGGAGGTGGAGGAAGTCCGGAAGAAGTTTCCCGATGCGGCCGCACGGGGCGATGTCTGGTTTCCCCCGGCCCCAGCAATTTGTTCTCCGGAGGATGCGACTGTTCCGGGTTACAATCCCGATCTGCCGGACGTGCGCAAGGAATGGGCGCAGTATTACAACACTTTGAAGCGGGCGGATGACACTCTCGGACTCGTGCTGGATGTCTTGCGCGAGCAGGGGGTCGACGGGAACACCCTCTTCATCTTCTGGAGCGACAATGGGGCTCCGTTTCCCATGTCGAAAACCGCCTGCTATCCCTTTTCGACGCACACCCCGCTCATGGTCCGGTGGCCCGGTGTTGTATCTCCAGGTAGCAGGGACACCAGGCATTTCGTCTCCACCCTGGATGTCATGCCCACCCTGCTGGAACTCGCCGGGGTTTCGGATGCTCCCGCTTCCGACGGCCGCAGCTTCCTTTCCCTTTTGACCGGCGGACGCCAGGAGAACCGCGACGAGGTTTTCTCAACGTCGAATTTCCATGTTCCAGGGGTGCAGGTCTATCCCACCCGCGGACTGCATACGGCGGAGCATTCCCTGATTTTCAATGCCTGGAGCGATGGACGGCGAACTGTGGAAAACGAGCCGATGTCCGGCTTGACAATGGCGGCAATCAAAAAGGGCGCTGACCCGGAGACTCGGAAACGGTGCGAATTCATCCTCAGGCGCGCCCGCTGGGAACTTTATGACACGGTGAAAGATCCCTGGTGCCTCAGGAATCTTGCCGACGATCCGGCCATGGCAGGAATCTTGAAACTCATGAAGGCGCGCATGGAGCGCCAGATGAAAACCACCGGAGATCCGCTGCTGCCCTACCTTCTTGGAAAGCCCGGCTACCCTGCGGAGTGGGATGTCCGGACTCCTTCCCCTTAAGGGAGAGGTATTGAGACGGCGGAAATGTTTTGCGGTGGCGCCCGTTCCGGAAAGGAATCCCCTTGTTTTCGCCGGAAGGTTTCCACTTCTCATGCCGTGACATTCCCCCTGTTACTGAGACCGTCAATCCTTCCGGCCCTGCGGGCCCGGGCTGAAAACGTGGTGGAAAACGGCAGAGTGTGCTAGTTGTGGCGGCTTATGTTTGAGATCAGACCACGGGACAAGATGGTGGAGCGCGCGCTTCTGGTCGGCGCGTTTGTCGATCCCGCCGGCCGGGTGGATGCGGAGGATTTGCTTGTGGAACTGGAGGAACTCGTCCGCACGCTCGGGATTCCGGTCGTCGAAAAACTGGCGGTCCACACGCGGGAGACGCACGCACGGTATTTCACCGGCTCGGGCAAGGCGGAGGAGATCTGCGGGCGGGCGCGCGAGCTGGAGTGCGACGTGCTGGTCTTCGACAACGAACTGACTCCCGCCCAGCAGCGGAACTGGGAGGAGCTTGCGAAGGTGCTCGTGATCGACCGTCAGGAGATCATTTTGGATATTTTCGGTGCGCGCGCTCAGACCCGCGAGGCGCGGATCCAGGTGGACCTCGCCCGCATGGCGTATTCGCTGCCGCGCCTCACCCGCGCCTGGGGGCACCTCGGCAAGCAGGGCGGCGGGATCGGTGCCAAGGGCGAGGGCGAAAGCCAGCTCGAACAGGACCGGCGGAAAATCCGCGGCCAGATCGACCGGCTCAAGCGCGAGCTGGCCGGCGTCCGCAGCTCGCGGGCGACCCAGCGCAAGGACCGCAAACGCGCCCCCGTTCCAAATGCCGCCATCGTCGGCTACACGAATGTCGGCAAATCGTCGCTCCTTCGCCGCATGACCGGCGCCGACGTGCTGGTCGAGGACAAGCTCTTCGCCACGCTCGACACGACAACGCGCAAGATCGCCCTCCCGAACAAGCAGCCGCTCCTGCTCACCGACACAGTCGGCTTCATCCGCAAGCTCCCGCACGGGCTCATCGAGTCGTTCAACGCCACGCTTGAGGAGGCCGCGCTCTCGGACTTCCTGATCCACGTCCTCGACGCCTCGCATCCGCGGGTTCTGGAATTCTACGATACCACGAAAAGTGTCCTCGAAGAACTCGGGGCCGATACGAGCCGGGCCCTGATCGTGTTCAACAAGATGGACCGCGTGAACGACGAGACGACACGCATCTGGCTGCGCGGGCGGTTCCCGGAAGCGATCTTCATTTCGGTGCATTCCGGACAGGGGCTCGACGAACTCGTCGCCCGGCTCTCAGAACTCGTCGCCCGCCAGACACTCTCGGTCGAAATGGTCCTCCCCCTCGAACGACCGGAACTCCTCGCCCGCCTCCATCGCGAGGGCAACGTCCATTCCATCGCCTACGAGGAAACCGGCGCCCGCGTCCTGGCCACCGTGCCTCCGCGGCTCCACGACGCGCTGGCGGGGTTCATGGTGTCGGCGGCATCAGCCCATCAGTAGATATTCTGCGCGTATGCACGAACAGACGCCTTCGACCATTGCCGCAAAGTTTAAAGTGTCTTATGGTTTAAGGATCAGATCGATTTCGCCTGTATTTTGCGAAGGTTCGCCAAACAAACTCGTTTGCGTCGGTTTAGTGAACGGCTGGGCGACAACTTGCAGCCGTTTTTCCGGAAAAACTTTGCAGAGAACCCGCCGAGTGATCGTGTAGGTGAGCATACGTTTGTCGGTACGCACGTAAACAACTGCATCTTCCAAGAGGAGTTGTTTCGCCTTTTCAAAGACAGTCTGAAGAAGCTGCTCGTAGACTGCGCTGTTACAAAACCGTCCTTGTGATGGGCCACGCGAGCAACACGGTTCTGGTGGACTGCCCAGCAACCAAAGGCGGAGCCACTGGTCATAGTGGAGTTCGTCACGCCGCAGTATGGAGGTGATGTGAAGAGCAATCGGGCGCGGATTTTTTCTCGAAGAGTAGGAAGACGTCCAACGCTGTCGCCCAAGTAGACGCGTGAACCACGCAATCTCGGTCGGCCGCGCGCGTATCGCCACGCAAGTCGATCTTCCATGAACTCTAGGGGGTCCAGGTTTGGCGGTCTGAACTTCTGCCGTCGCCACCATGCGACGGCATACTGCGGCGACATCGCCTTCGTTTGACGCATCTGATTGGAAAGTGATGCCTCGCGTTTGCCGTGCATGTTTACCATCAGTAGCGCCGAGGTTGTCCAATCGATACTGCATTGCCGCCAGTTGAGCATTGCGCGCGCTGCCAAAAGAAATGTGCGGACGCGCGGCGAGAAGCAATGCTTATAGAAAATAGGGAGGCGTTCAGCCTCGGCTCGAAAGCGCCACGAAGCCCGGGCGACACTGCGTAGTCTTTCGCGCACGTCGCTTTCTTCCGCGGTATGAAGTTTGGCTTGTGCATAGACCCAGCCCACGGGATTGACCTCGATCCCGATTCCAACGCGCCCTTGAACAGCAGCACTAAACAGCGCTGTCCCCCTCCCAGCGAATGGATCGAGCACCATATCGCCAACATCGCTATAATTTTCGATTACTCTGTCTGCAAACGAGGCGGGAAACATCGCGTAGTAAGGCCCCACACCTGCCCAGCGCCGCTCCGCGGTGTCGTAAGCACCAACGCCTGATTGCTTGCTGCTCATGGCCGCATGGGCGAGGCGGTAGGACATCGTGGCGGCACTCATTTCCCATCCTCCATTTCCGCCCGGACGATATCGGCGAGCTGTTTGGCGTTCAGCGCAGAAGGCATTACTCCCTCCAGTCATCGCCGGGCATGATGCGTTTCATGAACTCGTCGAAAAGTGGCACGGTAAACGCGGTGTCGCCATGGCTGGGGCTCCAGATCATGCCCTTGACGATCAGTTGGCTCCGGGTTGGGCCGAACGACGTGACTTCTCGCCCAAGCTGTTCGGCGATATCCCCGGACCGATGGGGGCCCGGACCCAGTTCGGCCATCGCGCGAAGGTATTTCTTTTCCAGCGGGGTCAGCCGGTCAAAGCGGACCCGGAAGAAGCTTTCGTCCAACGCTGCGATCGCGGTGATCGTGGCGGACTCAACATCTTTCAGCGTGATGGGGGAATGATCTGCCGCATCCCAGGAATGTTTTCCCCATTCCTGCAGGAAGTAGGGATAACCGCGCGTCTGCTGAACAATGCGGGCGAGCGCCTCTTCCTCCACTTCCACTCCCTGGTCGGCGGCCGGTTTGCTGATCGCGAGCCTCGCTGCTTCCGGGTTGAGTGGTCCGATTTGCGGAAAATCAAACAGTCGTTCCGCGTAGGACTTCGCCCGACCCATCTTCCCGGGCAACTGTGGCAGGCCGGCTCCCACCAGCACCACCGGCAGGCTGCGCTGGGCCGTTCTGTGGAGCGCGGTGATGAGGGATGCGAGCTGCTCCTCTTCCACATATTGAAGTTCGTCCACGAACATCGTCAACGCGGTGCCCGCTTTTTTCGCCGCGGCTCCAGCCACTTCGAGCAATGCCTGCAGGTCATGCTCAAGGTCTCCGTTGTCTGCGAGTCCGGGCTCCGGTTCCAAATCAAACCCGACTTCGATGTCGGCGTATTTCAACTTGAGCGCCTTGGCGAATCCGGCGAGCCCGCGCAGCGCCCTTTGCGCGAGTTCCCTGGCTTGCTCGTTGCGCGAAAGGCGAAGAAGTGCCTGCCGCAACTGGGGAGCAAGAATGGCTGGCAAAGACCGGTTTTCGGGCGCTTCCACCCGGATGGTTTGCATCCCAACTGCCTCCGCGTCCTCCCTCAATTTGTCCAGCAACACGGTCTTGCCCACCCCTCGGAGACCCACCATCAGAATACTTTTTGTTGGCCTGCCGGCTCTTACTCTCTCCAAAGCAATGCGAACCGTCTCCCGCAAGTCATCGCGGCCTGCCAGTTCAGGCGGCGGGGTGCCCGCACCAGGCGCGTAGGGATTGTTTACCGGGTCCATGGTGGTGATTTATACTGAGTTTATCCTGATTTACAAGATGTAAGTAATATCAGTAATTTCACTCAAACCAGCCGTGTATGATGCTTTGGCGAACGTGCCAGAGTCGGTCGGCTGCGGATTTGACCTTTCGCAGGCGGATGTGGCCCCAGGGCAATTGCGAAACAGGCTGTTTCATAACGGAAAAGCGCGCACGAAGAGAGGGGACTGAATCGCGGAGCATTGGTCAGTTGAGTTACCCGCGTTTGCTTGTGCCGGATCGCTTGGAGGCGGCGATGGCGTCGCGGGCCCATTGCAGGTGGCGTTCCGGGGATTCGACAAATTCCGGCGGGGCGAGGCGATAGGACATTGTGGCGGTGCCCCGGCTGCTTTCATACGTGAAGGAGGGAAGGGATCTCCCATCGAAACCGCCGGCGTTTCCGGCATCGGCTTTGAGATACAGTTCGCCGTCGGCGACCAGAGCGAACATCCGTCCGTCCAGAAAGATCCCGTATCCGCCGAACATCCGCTTGGCATGCAGGGCGGTCTCGCGGGATTCGATGCCCCGCATTCCCTCCAGCAGGTGTTCGACGAGGAGTTTTTCTTCCATGGCCGATCAGCGCATTCCGGCTTAGTATCCCGCGACCAAGAGCCCCGGCACGCGGTGGAAGTGTGCGGCGGTGTTGGTCACGAGGGGGGTGGAGTTTGCGAGGGCGGCGGCGGCGATCCAGAGGTCGTTGGTGCCGATGAGTTGGCTTCGGCTCCGCAGGTGTTTGGTGGTTTTGGCGTAGTGCTGGGCGGTCTGCTCATCCATCGGCAGGATTTCAAAGCGCCCGAGCATGGCGGCGCAGACCGGGTGGTGGAGGTCGCCGAACCCTTCCGCAAATTCGCCTGCGACGGTCCAGGTGATGCACGGTCGGGTGTCCGCGTGCGATTTGAGAAAAGCATGGGCCTTGCCGGGGCCACGCCGCATTTCCCGTTCCAGATCAATCAGGAAGCAGGTGTCGAACAGGCAACTGTTCATGCTCTGGGATCGTCGGGAGGTTGATCGGCGGCTTGGGCGGCTTCCAGACGTTTCAACACTTCCTCATCGGCCACAGGCATTTTTTGCAGTGCTGAGAGCAAGTCTCCGCATGTCCTTGCTCTCTTTTTCCATGTCGCCCGCTTGATCACCTGGGAGAATGACTCCTTGGCGTTCAACCGGGCTGCGGCGAGGGTGTGATAGGACTCCAGATCGATGGAGATGGTCTTTGTTGCCATGCATGCAGCATGCACAGATAATGTGACTTGTCAACCCATGCGGGCTGCCGTGAAAAAAGTGCTTTCCCACACGCAGAATGTGTGCGCCACAATCATGCTTTACTGAACACCGGAAACAGATCTGCCTCTTCCTCAGTGCTTTTCGCGTCTCTGCGTGAGACCCTCTTCCAAACGTCATGGACACAGGAAGCCACTCTGGTAAAACAGCGCGACTATGGACTGGATCATAAACCCCGAGTTGTGGATCGCGTTTCTGACGCTGAGCGCGTTGGAGATCGTGCTGGGCATCGACAACGTCATCTTCATATCGATTCTGGCGGGCAAGCTGCCCAAGCACCAGCAGGACAAGGCGCGGGTGATCGGGCTCGGGCTGGCGATGATCATGCGGATCCTCCTCCTGCTGACGATTTCCTGGATGGCGGGTCTGACGAAGCCGTGGATCACGGTGTTCGGGCACGGGCTGAGCGGGCGGGATCTGATCCTGGTGGTGGGAGGGCTTTTCCTAGTGGCGAAGAGCACGAGCGAGATCCATGGGAAGCTCGAGGGCGAGGAGGGGCACGGGCCGGGAGCTGCGGTGTCATCGTTCGCTGCGGTGCTGGTCCAGATCATGCTGCTCGACATCGTTTTCTCGCTGGATTCTGTGATCACAGCGGTCGGCATGGTGAACAACATTCCGGTCATGATCGCGGCGGTGATCATCTCGGTGATCTTCATGATGTTCTTTTCCGGACCGATCAGCCGGTTTGTGGACGCGCATCCGACGGTCAAGATGCTGGCGCTGAGTTTTCTGCTGCTCATCGGGGTGACGCTCATTGCCGACGGGTTCGGCCAGCACATTTCCAAGGGATATATCTACTTCGCGATGGGCTTCTCGGTATTCGTGGAGATGCTGAATCTGAAGCTGATCAAAAAATCGCAGAAGCCGGTGCACCTCCACCAGCCCTACAGCAAGGACGTCTGAGCCGTGCCGGTATTTTTCCGCGTCCTGCCCTACGTGCGGAGGTATCCCCTGCTGGCATTTGCCACGTTGGGCTGCGCGATCCTGAGCACATTGATGGTGGTGGTCTTTCCGACCGTGACGCAGCGGATCGTGGACGACGTGATCCGCGGGAACCAGCCGTGGCTTCTGCCGCCGCTTCTTGCGGTTGGGTTCGGGGCATTTTTTCTTCAGGAGCTTCTCGACAGCCTGAGGATCATTTTCAACAACCACTTTGAGCAGAAAGTCATCTTCGACCTCCGCAGCGAGCTCTACGGGCATATCCAGAAGCTCCCGCTGCCATGGTTCGACAGCCGGGCGACCGGGGACATCATGACCCGTCTGATCGAGGACGTGACAAGTGTCGAGCGGGTCCTGATCGACGGGATCGAGCAGGGGACGGTCGCCGTGCTCCAGATCGTGATCGTGAGCGTGGTGATGGTCGCATGGAGTCCGGCCCTGACCGCGGCCGCGCTCCTTCCGATTCCGTTCCTTGCGGCGGGGGCGGTGATATATACGATGACCGCCCGGTCCCGCTACAAATTCCAGCGCAAGTCGGTGTCGGCGCTGAACTCCCTTCTTCACGACAACATCGCTGGAATCCGGCAGATCAAGACCTACACGAGCGAGGAGCGCGAGCAGGTGCGGTTCGATTCCGCGAGCAACGCGGTCAGGTCGGCCACCCTCGTTGTGATGCGGGCCTGGGCGATCTACCAGCCGAGCATGGGATTTCTGACATCCTGCGGGATGCTTCTCATCGCCGGCTACGGTGCGCGGGAGGTCCTTGACGGGAGGATGGATGTTGGCAAGCTTGTCGCCTATTTTGTGTTGGCCAGATATCTCTACGAACCGGTCGGGCGGCTCCATATGCTCAACCAGATTTTCCAGGCCGGCCGCGCCGCGGGCGACCGGGTTTTTGAGATCATGGATTCCGATCCCGAGAGCCCCGATGCCGCAGTCGTCGTCACAAAGCCGGTGGCGGGCGCGGTCGAATGCCGGAGCGTTTCCTTTTCGTATTCTCCCGATCTGCCCATTCTTTCAAACATCGATCTATCCGTCCGGTCCGGCGAGACGGTGGCGCTTGTCGGGCCGACCGGGGCGGGGAAATCGACCCTTGTGAATCTCCTTGTCCGGTTTTACGAGTTCACCGGAGGAGAGATACTTATCGACGGCATCCCGCTGAGGCAGATTCCGAGAAGCCACCTGCGGGAGAACATCGCCGTCGTCACCCAGGAGAGCTTTCTGTTCAACGGCACCACCGCAGAGAACCTTCGGGTCGGCAAGGCTGCTGCAACCGAGGACGAAATGTGGCAGGCGCTTGAGGCGGCGAATGCGTCGGCTTTCGTGCGGCGGCTTCCGGAGGGGTTGCACTCGCCGGTTGGCGAGCGAGGGATCCGCCTCAGCGTCGGCGAGAAGCAGCGGATCTCGATCGCGCGCGCCCTTCTTAAAAATCCGCCGATCCTGATCCTTGATGAGGCGACGGCGAGCGTCGATACCGCCACGGAGCTTCTCATCCAGCAGGCGCTCGACCGTCTCATGGAACACCGCACCAGCTTCGTCATCGCCCACAGGCTTTCCACGGTGCGCCATGCCTCGCAGATCCTCGTCCTCGACCGCGGCCGCATCGTCGAGCGCGGACGGCACGGCGAGCTGGTCGCGAAAGACGGGCTCTACGCCAGGCTCTGCAAAAACAGCTTCATGGAAACCGGGGGCCATTGAGGTTGCGGAAACCCGGTTTTCATGACAGCATAACTTTTTCTAATACCACGAAGCCATGGCCAAACCCACCCCTCCCTTTACCTTTCAAAAACCATTTCCCCTCGGCAAGGACACGACCGAATACAGGAAGCTGACCGACGAGTTTGTTTCGACCGCCGGGTTCGACGGGACGCCGGTTTTGAAAGTTGAGCCCGAGGGGCTGACCTGCCTCGCGCAGGCGGCGATGCGGGACGTTTCGTTCCTTCTGCGGCCGGCACATCTGGCGCAGGTTTCGGCGATCCTCGACGACCCGGCTGCCAGCGATAACGACCGGACTGTGGCCCTGACGCTGCTCCGCAACGCGGAGGTCGCGGCACACGGGGTCCTTCCGTTCTGCCAGGATACCGGGACCGCAACGGTGGTCGCCAAGAAAGGCCAGCAGGTCTGGACGGGTGCCAGCGACGAGGAGGCAATCTCGCACGGGATCTACAACACCTACACCGGCGAGAATCTTCGCTATTCCCAGACGGCGGCCCTCAACATGTATGACGAGGTCAACACGGGGACCAACCTCCCGGCCCAGATCGACATTTATGCCGCTGAAGGCATGTCGTATGATTTCCTCTTCGTCGCCAAGGGCGGGGGATCTGCGAACAAGACCTATCTGTTTCAGGAAACCAAGGCGCTCCTCAATCCGGCGAGTCTGGAAAAGTTTCTCATCGAGAAAATGCAGACCCTCGGCACAGCGGCCTGCCCGCCCTACCACCTCGTCTTTGTCATCGGAGGCACATCGGCCGAGACCTGCTTGAAGACGGTCAAGCTCGCGAGCGCAAAATATCTCGATGCCCTTCCGACCGGGGGCAATGAACTCGGGCGCGCATTCCGCGATGTCGAACTCGAGGAAAAAATTCTGAAGGCCGCACAGACGTGCGGGATCGGCGCACAGTTCGGCGGAAAGTATTTTGCCCTCGATGTGCGGATCGTCCGCCTGCCCCGCCACGGTGCCTCGTGCCCGGTCGGCATGGGAGTCTCCTGCTCGGCCGACCGAAACATCAAGGCCCGGATCGACAAGGACGGGCTCTGGATCGAGGCGCTCGAGACGAACCCCGGGCGATTCATCCCGGACAGGTTCCGCCAGGCGTCCGCTAAGCATAGCGTGAAAATCGATCTCAACCGCCCGATGCCCGAGATCCTCGCCGAGCTTTCCAGTCATCCGGTCACGACCCAGCTCGAACTCACGGGAACGATCGTCGTCGCGCGCGACATCGCCCACGCGAAGCTGAAGGAACGCCTCGACCGCGGCGAGGGGCTTCCCCAGTATTTCAAGGACCACCCGGTCTATTACGCCGGCCCGGCCAAGACGCCCAAGGGCCTTCCCTCGGGCTCGTTCGGCCCCACCACCGCCGGGCGGATGGACAGCTATGTGGACCTCTTCCAGGCCAACGGCGGATCCATGATCATGATCGCCAAGGGCAACCGCAGCCGGCAGGTTACCGATGCCTGCAAAAAGCACGGCGGGTTCTACCTTGGATCCATCGGCGGCCCCGCCGCGATTCTCGCCCAGGACAACATCCGGAAGGTCGAAATGCTCGAATACCCGGAGCTCGGCATGGAGGCGGTCTGGAAAATCGACGTCGTCGACTTCCCGGCGTTCGTCCTCGTGGACGACAAGGGGAACGACTTCTTCCAGCAGATCAAACCGTGCGAGGACTGCGCGGCAGGCGGGCACTGAAAAGCTTCCAGCCGGCAAAAATTATCATCGCTTGAGCCCCGCCGCATGTGCATGATGCGGGCACTCGCACCCCGGGCATGCTGAAAAAAGTCGTCCTGACCAACATCTATACCTCCAAGTCCACCGAGATCATCGTGGACACGGACGATGACGCCAAGGCGGTGCTGGGAGCCGGGAAGGCTCCGAACGAGACGGCGATTGTCACCGACATCACGGGGCTGGACGAGTCCCTGCAGCGCGGGACCGGAAAAAAGCCGGATCTTGACGAGGCGGTGACTCTTTTCGGCGGCATGGCGCGCTGCCTGGAGCGGAACATTTCGACCATCAAGAGCCTGGAGTTGATGGCGGCACGTCTGAAGTCCCCCCGCTACCGCGGCGCGGTCGCCGACATCTCGCAGCGCATTCTCTCCGGCGACAAACTCAGCGACTGCTTCGCGATGCACCCGGATCTTTTTACCGAGGACGTCATCGCGCTGATCCGGGCCGGCGAGGAATCCGGCCAGATCCATGCGGTCTTCAAGCAGATCGCCGCCGGGCGGAGCAAGTCGGCGAGAATCCTCCGCAAGCTGAAGTCGGGCCTGATCTACCCGGTCATCGTCCTCATCCTGGCTCTGGTGGTGGTGATCGTCATGGCCTTCACACTCATCCCCGCGATTTCAAAGCTCTACATCGCGATGAACGCCCAGCTTCCGCTTCCGACAAAGATGTTGATGGCGTTCTCCGACATTCTGCTCAAGCAGCCTTATCTCGCGGCGCTGCCGGTCATCGCCGTCATCATGTTTTTCAAGGTCTGGCCGAAAATCTACCGCCAGCCCCCGGTGCAGATCGCCATCACCCACCTGCCGACCATCGGGAACATCATCCGGAAATCCGCCGCGATGGTGAGCTTCCGCACGCTGGCACTGCTGCTCCATGCCAACGTGCGCATCACCACCGCGCTCGAGATCGCAGCCAAGGCGGCCAACCATATCGAATTCGACAGGTTCTACATCGCCGTGCGCGACCACATCACCGACGGGCTCTCGCTTCCTGAGAGCTTTCTCATGGAGTCTCACCGCCTCGGGCCCGACGGTCGCACGATCGCGGCCGTTGTCCAGATGGCCGGAGAGACCGGAGGCGTGAACGAGATGCTGGACGAGATCGCGACGGATTACGAGGAGGAGCTGGATGTCATCGCGAGCCAGATCGACAAGATTTTGGAACCGATCGTTCTGGTGATGCTGGGCTGCATCGTCGGCGGCCTGGTGTATGCGATCTACGGCCCGATCTTCAACCTTAGCAAAGTGATCCTGCCACAAAAAGGAGCCCCCCCCGCGGCCGGGGCCCCGCGCTGACCGGCATGGCGGAACGCTCCGGAGCGGTCGGCGTCTCCAGGACGGATGGCGGCAGCGGCCTGCTGGCGAGGATCCTGCGCCTTCCGAGCCAGAGCGTCTATTCGAAGGCGCTGACGCTCTTCGTTGTTTTCTCGCTCCTTCTCGGCATGGCGGTTGTCCTTCTGACCAGCGAGATCATCCTGCGGGAGTTTGAGGACACCGAGCGCCAGGAGATGATCGCAACCCTCCAGCGGTTCAAGCTGATGCTGGCACGGGAGACGCGCCCGCTCGAGATTTCCCTTGCCGACTGGCTACAGCGGAGTGAGTCCGCGGATCAAGGCCGCTTCGTCCTGCCTCCGGGGGCATCGCTCGCAGCCCTTCAACTTGATTTTCTTTCCATTGCGGATTTGGACGGGCGGATCAGGAGCGCGGTCTTCCGCGATGCCGCTGCGAGGCGGATATACTCCGACTCCCCGCCCTGGACCCATTGGATGTCCGGAGCCGGAGGGGTCCGGCTTCCGGCGGCGGGATTCATCCTTCTCGGCGATTCCCTGACGGCGATTGCCTGCCAGGAACATGGCGGGGGGAGCATGGTCGCGGGCGGAAGGATTTTTGACGATGAGTCTCTCGCCTTTCTCGAGGGAATGTTCGGAGCGCGCGTGGCATTCGAGCCGCTTCGGGCGGTGAATGTCAGCGGCGAGCGCAGCGAACCCCTGATGACCATGCTTGCGCAAAATGAATTTTTTGTGCAGTCCGAGGGGCCCAACCTGCTTCTCGGGCATATTCTGGTCCGGGGAATCAACGGGATTCCGATCGGCCAGATCCGCCTCTCCCAGAGCCGTCCGCTCTATGCCGAAGGCTTGCAGGCGGTTCAGATTTTTCTCACGGTGCTGACACTTGCAGGCGGAACGCTTTTTCTCGTGATGTGGATCCTGCTGGACCGGACAATTCTTGCCCGCATCCGCGACCTGACAGCGAAGGTCGAGAAAGAGAGGGAGATCCTCCCCCTGCAGCTGGATTTCCGCGGCAGCGACGAACTTGCCACGCTGGCGAGGAGAATCGAGGATTTGGCGCTCCAGCTCGACCGTGCCCGCTGGAGCTATCGTGCGGTGGTTGAGGATCAGAACGAGATCATCTGCCGCTTCACCCCGGGGTTTGAACTCACGTTTGCCAACGGGATTTTCCAGCGGACATTTCGGCAGAATACGGGGCAAGGAGGATTTCTTCGGCGCCGCCTCCCCGCGGTGACATTCGATTTTCTCTCAAGAAAATTCCAGGCTCTGAATCCGGATCATCCGCTCGACACGTTCATCCATCAGATCCTGGATGAGAATTCCGCCGCGCTCTGGTTCCGGAGCACGCTGCGCGCGAATTTTTTGCCCGATGGATCGCGGGCGGATGGACAGTGGGTTGCCGCGGACATCACCCCGCAGGTTCAGGCCCAGCAGCAGCTTCAAAACTCCGAGCGCGAACTCCGCACTCTCTCGAACCGGCTGATGCGGCTGCAGGATGACGAGCGGCGCAAGATCGCCAGGGAGCTTCACGATTCCACCGCCCAGAGCCTTTCGGCATTAGAGATGAACATGAGCCTGCTCGAGCCGGTTGCCAGTGACGAAAACACCCGGCGGATCGTCGCAGAGACCCGGCAGATCGCCCGCGATTGCTGCATGGAACTGCGCACCATTTCGTATCTCCTGCATCCCCCGCTTCTGGACGAGGTTGGCCTGTCGTTTGCCCTGGAATGGTTCGTGGACGGCTTTGCAAAACGGACAGCAATCCCGGTGACGCTTGATGTGCCTGAAGGGTTTCCGCGCTTGGATTCGGACATCGAGACGACGCTGTTCCGCATCGTGCAGGAATCGATGGGCAACATCTACCGCCATTCGGGTGCCGGCCATGCCTGGATCTCGCTCGGGCTCCAGGGCGGAGAGGTCCGCTTGGAGATCAGGGACAACGGAAACGGGATTCCGGATGGCACAACGCCCGCGGCCGGAGGCGGGGTGGGGCTGGCCGGGATGCGGGAAAGGCTTGCCCAACTCGGCGGAGAGTTGGAGATTCGCTCATCGCCCTACGGTGTCAGTATTGCCGCCAGGATCCTTTGCCATGTCCCAGAAAAAGAAAAAAATCCTGATTGCTGACGACCACGAAATCGTCCGCCACGGTGTGCGCAACCTGATCGCGACCGTGGCCGGTTACGAGTGCTGCGCAGAGGCGACGACCGGAAGGGATGCCGTGCGCCTCTGCGGGGAATTGCAGCCGGACGTGGCAATCCTCGACATCAGCATGCCGGAGCTGAATGGTATCGAGGCGGCACGTCAGATTCTGAAGCTCTGCCCGCAGACAAAGGTGCTGATTTTCACCGTTCACGACGCGGAGCGTCTGGTCTACGAGGTTTTCAATGCGGGGGCCCACGGATACATTCTAAAGTCCGATGCGGGTCGTCACCTGCTGTCCGCAGTGGAGAGCATCCTGGACGGACGCCACTACTTCAGCTCGCAGGTTTCCGAGGTTCTTTTTGAGAGCTTCCAGCGGAAGGACATGCCCCATGCCCCGGCGGATGAGGGGGCGAAGCCGACCTCGCGGGAGCGTGAAATCATCCAGCTTCTGGCCGAGGGCCGCAGCAACAAGGAGGTCGCCACCGCGCTCGGCATCAGCGTCAAAACCGCCGAGACCCACCGGGCTGCAATCATGCGCAAGCTCGGCCTCCACTCGATCGGCGAGCTGGTCCGCTACGCGATCCGCAACCAGATCATCGAGGCCTGACGCCGCGGTCAGAGAAGCTCCGCGATCTGAACCGCATTCAGTGCGGCCCCCTTCAGGAGCTGGTCTCCGCAGACCCAGAATGCGAGGCCGTTTTCCAGCGCGCAATCGAGGCGCATCCTCCCGACGAAGCAGTCGTCCTGCCCCGCGGCCTGAAGAGGCATGGGGTATCCCTCGCTGACCATCCGGATTCCGGGGGACCTTGCGATCGCCTCAGCCGCCTCGCTGAGGACGACGGGGCGCTCGAATTCGGCGCTTACCGCGACCGAGTGGGCGCGGTAGACCGGCACCCTCACGCAGGTCACAGAAGCCTTGAACGTCGGCAGGTGCATGATCCGCCGCCCTTCGTTCTGCATCTTCATCTCCTCCTTCGTGTAGCCGCTGTCGAGGAACGAATCGACCTGCGGGATCACGTTGAACGCGATCTGGTGAGGGAAGACCTCCGGGGAAAACGCTTTTCCGCGGGCGAGCGAATCCACCTGATGTCGGAGTTCCTCGATCGCGCGGGCGCCGGCACCCGAAACCGCCTGGTAGCTCGATGCAAAAATCCTTTTCACGCGGAACTTCTTGTGGAGCGGGTGGAGGGCGAGCAGCGTGATGGCTGTTGTGCAATTCGGGTTGGCAATGATCCCGCAGTGGTTCTTGACATCGCCGCCGTTGATCTCGGGAACGACGAGCGGAACATTTTCCGACATGCGGAACGCCGAGGAATTGTCGATAACCACGGCACCCGAATCCACGGCTACCGGTGCGAATTCCTTCGAGATTCCCGAACCCGCGCTGAAAAGGGCCAGATCGATCCCCTCGAACGAGTTCATGCCCAGCGGCTCGATGACGAGTTCTTCGCCCCGGAATTCCAGCGTGCGGCCCGCCGAGCGCGGAGAGGCGAGCAGGCGGAGGCTGGAAGCCGGGAAGTTGCGGCGCTCCATGACCCGGAGCATTTCGACACCAACGGCGCCGGATGCGCCAACGATTGCGATTCGATGAGATTTTGACATAGGATAACGATATGGAAGCCAACTCCACCCCGAATTCCTGCCTCCGGGTTGACGTCGCTCGACAGACCCTCCATTTTCTACTGAATGGGGTCGCGGTCAAGTCCTGGCCTGTCTCGACCTCAAAATTCGGCCTGGGCGCCGAACCGGGAAGCATGAAGACCCCGCTCGGAAAATTCCGGATCTGCGAAAAATTCGGCGGGGATGCGCCTGCATGGGCGGTCTTCAAGAGCCGCCAGCCCACCGGGGAGATCGCGGCCCCCGGCGGTGAGGAGGACGGCGTCCTGTCCCGCATCCTCTGGTTGGAAGGGCTGGAGGAGGCCAATCGCAATACGAAGGACCGCTACATCTATATCCATGGAACCAACCAGGAGCACCTGGTCGGAGAACCGGCCAGCCACGGCTGCATCCGGCTGAGAAATGAGGATGTCATCGAGTTGTTCGCCCTCGTTCCGCCCGGCACCGGGGTGGAGATCGCCTGAGAATTCGCGGTGAAATGTTGTTGTCAGCCTGCGAGGATATGCCACAGTCCCCATCGGCTACATGCCAGGAAAGGAGGGGAAACCAATCGTGAAATTCGTCAAAATCGCAGCAGTCGTTGCTTTCGCCGCCGCCGCTCTCGGCCTCGGCGCCTGCGCCAGCAAACCGAAGCCGGCACCGGCTCCGAGCAGCGTCGGAATGTCCAAATAAGGACACAACAGTTTGGGCCGGGCAGGGAGAAATTCCTGCCCGGCCCTCTCATTTGCCACAATGGATTACAATCAGAAAACCGGATGCCTGCGGCTGGGTGCCAAGCTGGACGCCGGCAGGGTTTCGGGAGTGTGGGCATCTGTGGCCGGGCGTGTCCGGCTTGTCGATGCCACCTCTCTGGAGTCCTGCGACGGGGCCGGACTTGCCCTGATCTGGTCTGCGCAGAAGGGCGGGGCCACTGTCGCCGGTCTGCGACCGGAGATCGCGGCGCTACTGCGGCCGTTCGATCGCCTTCCCGTTGAACCAGCCATTTCTCTTCCCCGGGACAACTCTCTCTTTGCCCAGCTCGGCCGCGGTGCCAGCCAGGTTTGGAATGACACCCGGGACCAGGTTGCCTTCATCGGGGAGTTCACGGTGACGGCCCTGGGTTGTTTGGCAAGGCCCGGGCAGGTGCGGTGGGGGGACATGTGGGTGATTGCCCAGCGCGCCGGGGTGGATGCGCTTGTCGTGGCCGGAATGGTTTCGCTGCTGACGGGCATGATCATGGCCTTCCAGTCGTCGGTCCCCCTCAAGCAGTTCGGCGTCGATATTTTTGTGGTCAATCTTGTGGCGCTTGCGATCCTGCGGGAGCTCGGGCCGATTATGACGGCCGTCGTGCTGGCCGGGCGTTCGGGGTCTGCGTTTGCCGCGGAGATCGGGACGATGAAAGTCAACGAGGAGATCAATGCGCTCTTGACCATGGGGATTGATCCGATGCGGTTTCTGGTGGTGCCGCGCGTGCTTGCGGGATTTCTGGTGACCCCGGTCCTGACGGTTTACGCGAACTTCCTCGGCGTGGCCGGAGGGTTTTTTGTGATGATGGCGCTCGGCTTTCCCTTCATGGCTCTGTGGAACCAGCTCGTCAGCGCGGTCGGCGTCACCGATGTGATGACCGGCATGATCAAGTCGTTCGTGTTCGGCATCCTGGTCGCCGGCGTGGGCTGCCTGCGCGGGTTGCAGACCGGCACCGGGGCGAGCGCGGTCGGGGTGTCCACGACGCGCGCCGTGGTCAGCGGGATCTTCCTCATCGTCCTTGTGGACGCGGTCTTCGCCGCGATCTTCTATACCATCCAATGGTGAAGCCGATCATCGAGGTCCGCGATCTGACCGCCGCCTACGGGGACTTTGTCCTTCTTGACAAGGTGACTTTCGACGTCCGTCGCGGTGAGGTTTTTGTGATTCTCGGCGGATCCGGCTGCGGGAAGAGCACGCTCATGAAGCACCTCATCGGGCTTCTGCATCCGGCTGCGGGGAGCATCCTGATTGATGGGGGGGATATCAATACTGCCTCCGGGCAGGGTCGCGCCGACCTGCTGAAAAAGTTCGGGGTGATGTATCAGAGCGGGGCGCTTTTCGGATCCTTGACGCTTGAGGAGAATGTCATGCTGCCGATGGAGGAGTTCACCAGGCTGCCTCCGGAGGCAAGGCGCCTGGTGGCTCGCATGAAGCTTTCCCTTGTCGGGCTGGAGCGGTTCACCGGGCATTTCCCGAGCGAGGTGAGCGGCGGGATGCAGAAGCGGGCGGCTATCGCGCGGGCGATGGCGCTCGATCCCGAGGTGCTCTTTCTCGACGAGCCGTCCGCCGGGCTCGACCCCGTGACCTCCGCCGGGCTCGATGAACTGATCCTCAGCCTCAACAAAAACCTTGGAGTGACGTTTGTCATTGTCAGCCATGAGCTGGCCAGTATTTATGCTGTGGCGGACCGCGTGATCATGCTAGACCAAACCAAAAAGGGAATCCTCGCAGAGGGTTCTCCCGGCAAACTGCGGGATCAAACTGCCAACCCGTTCGTCCACGCGTTTTTTCACCGGGAATCTGCGGAGGCTGCCGGATGAGCGCCAAGCCGGATTTTTTTCGCATCGGGGTGTTTGTTGCCGGGGGAGTTGGAATCCTCGTGGCCGCTCTCCTGGTATTTGGCGCCGGGCAGTTTTTCCGCCCGAAAATCACCGTCGAGACCTACATCAAGGGGACGGTGCAGGGGATCGATGTCGGATCGCCCGTCAAGTTCCGCGGCGTGCTGATCGGCAAAGTCACCACGATCGGGCTGGCATTCACGGAATACGACCTGAAGGAGACCGACGGGCTCTACAACTATGTCGTGCTCATCATGGAGATCAACCGTGAGGTGTTTCCCAATATGTTCACAGAGGATCTCACTCCTCTTCTCAACCGCGGCATCGAGCAGGGGCTCCGTGTGCGGATCGAGCCGCAGGGGATCACCGGGCTCAACTACCTCGAGGTGGACTACTACAGCCCAACCCGTTTTCCTGCACTCTGGCCGCCGTGGAAACCGCGTTTCTACTACATTCCCTCGGCTCCCGGCGAGCTGACGAGCTTCCTGGATTCGATTAACGGTATTCTCCACGAGGTCGAGAAGCTCAACATCGGCGGCATCAGCGAGAGCGGGACCGAGCTGCTTCAAAACCTCAACAAGGCGGTCGTCGGAGCCCAGGTGGACAAGGTGAGCTCCGACCTGCAGACTTTGATCCAGGATGCCAACGGGATTCTTCAAAAATCCGACATTCCCGCCCTTTCCTCGGATGCGAGAAAATTCCTTGGCCAGCTGGAATCGACGAACCGCGAGCTGCGCAAGATCCTTGGCAACATCGAGCCCGCGACGAAGTTGAACCCCTCCCAGGTCCGCGAGCTGATGGACGGCCTCACGGCCACAACCAAAAATCTTGAGCAGCTCAGCAGCGAGGTGAAGAAACGTCCGTCCCTGCTGCTCTGGGGTTCCCCTCCCGCGTCTCCTTCCCCCAAGCCCGCTCCCGCAAGAAAGCGCTAAGACCGGTTTTCAGGTGCATTCCAGGCGGCACGGGTTATGGGCTTCCCGCCCGTGAGGGGCCCGGGTGCCCGTGGCGAGAGCCGGTGCCCAGCCGGGCGGGGCTCGTGTTCTCCCTGTTTGTGCTGTTCGGTCAAACCGGCAGAGATGAGCCCCCACTTCTCCGGGACCGCACATCGGGATTGACTCCTGAGGGCCGGAACGACAAATGCTTGCGGATTGCCATCGCGCTACCGCCAGTCTAATTATTTTGCCATGACCAGATTTTGCATGATTTTTCCGGCCCTGATTCTCGGGGTTTGCGTTCCGGCGTTGGCTGCGGATCCGATCCGGGTCGGCGAGTTCGCTTCCCTGACCGGTGCGAGTGCGAGTTTCGGGCAGTCCGCCCACAAGGGAACCGAGCTAGCGGTTGAGGAGATCAATGCCGCGGGGGGCGTTCTCGGACGCCCGATCGAGCTGATCACCGAGGACGACCAGTCGCAGGCCGGCCAGCCGGCGACGATCGTGAGGAAGCTGATCTCGCAGGACAAGGTGGTTGCCGTGCTGGGTGAGGTCGCCTCGTCGAAGTCGCTGGAGGCTGCCCCGATCTGCCAGCAAAACAAGATCCCGATGATCTCGCCCGCTTCCACGAACCCGAAGGTCACCGAGGTCGGCGATTACATCTTCCGTGTGTGCTTCATAGATCCCTTCCAGGGGACGGTCATGTCGAAGTTCGCGCGCGAGAACGGCTGGAATAAAGTCGCGGTTCTCACGGATGTGAAGCAGGACTACAGCGTCGGGCTCGCGGAGTTTTTCATCAAGGATTTCCTGGCGAACGGCGGGCAGATCGTGCGCGAGCAGAAGTATTCGACCGGCGACAAGGACTTCAAGCCCCAGCTCACCTCGATCAAGGCCTCGCAGCCGGACGCAGTCTTCGTGCCTGGCTATTATGCCGAGGTCTCGCTGATCGCCAAGCAGGCGAAGCTTCTCGGCCTCAAGGTTCCGCTTCTCGGAGGAGACGGGTGGGTCGGGGACTCGCTTCTCAAGGTGGCCGGCAAATCGCTCGACGGTTCGTTCTTCTCCAGCCACTTTTCGTCTGATGACGCCTCCCCGCTGGTTCGCAATTTTGTGGACAAGTTCAAAGCGAAATACGGCGAGGTTCCCGATGACATGGCGGCCCTGGGATACGACAGCGCCATGATCCTCGCCGAGGCGATCCGCACTGCGGGAACGACCGACTCCGGCCCCCTGAGGCAGGCGATCGCATCAACCGCCTCCCATGCCGGGGTGACCGGCAGGATTACGCTCGATGCGCAGAGGAACGCATCCAAGTCAGCGGTGATCCTGACAATCGGTGACGGCGGGTTCCGCTTTGTGAAAAAAGTCGAGCCGTAGGCTTCGAAAAAACCGTGCGGCTTTGATCGAATTCCTTCAACAGCTTATCAACGGCCTGTCTCAGGGGGCGATCTATGCCCTGATCGCACTTGGCTACACGATGGTGTTCGGCGTGCTGAGATTCATCAACTTTGCTCACGGTGACATCTACATGCTCGGGGCCTTCGCCGGGTTTTACACCGCGCCGAAGCTGCTTTCCCTGACAGGAGGAGGCCCATCCTACGAGGGGGCAGCTCTGGTCCTTGTCGCGGCGATGGCGCTTTGCGCCGCCGCGGGGGTGATCATCGAGCGGCTTTGCTATCGTCCGCTCCGCGCCCAGCCCCGGCTTACCGTCCTCATCGCCGCCATCGGGGTTTCCCTTTTCCTGGAAAACGGTGGGCAGTTTTTTTTCGGTGCCGACCCGCAGGCGTTTCCAGAGATCATCGCCGACTCAGCCATCGAGCTTCCGGCTTCGTGGGGGGACTTCGCCTTGCTCACCCTTACGGTCGGGCAGGTGATCGTGATCGGATCGACGATTGTCCTGCTGGCTGCCCTGAGGACGGTCGTCATGCATACCCGCACGGGGATGGCGATGAGGGCGCTCTCCTTGAACCCGTTGGCTGCATCCCTGATGGGGGTCAACACCGACGCAGTTATATCGTTCACGTTTGCGATCGGTTCCGCGATGGCGGGTGCGGCAGGCATTCTCACCTCGATTCAGCAGCCGAGCATCGATCCTCTGATGGGGATCAACGCCGGTCTTAAGGCCTTCGTCGCAGCGGTGCTTGGCGGGATCGGGAACATACCTGGCGCGGCTCTCGGGGGAGTGATCATCGGCGTTCTGGAGGCGCTTGTAGTCGGCTATATCAACCCGACCTACCGCGACCCCCTGGTTTTTGCAGTTCTGATCCTGGTCCTTCTCTTCAAGCCCTCCGGGCTGCTCGGAAAAGCGGAGCGCGAAAAGGTATGAAGCGACCGAAGACACTTCTTCTGATCGCGATCGCGCTCTGCGCCGCGGCCTCGTTTTTCACCGGCGGGATCAATCCCTACTATTACGACATACTGATCACGATCGGGATCAACATCATCCTGGCGGTGAGCCTGAACCTGGTGACCGGATACACCGGGCAGTTTTCTTTGGGGCACGCCGGATTCATGGCGGTCGGGGCGTATTCTTCGGCGTGGATCACGCTCACATTCGGTTTAGTTATCGGGACATCGCTGCCGGCCACCGGCAGCATGTATGTGCTGGCGCTGTTCGGAGGAGGGTTGGCCGCTGCGGCCGCCGGGCTTCTGGTCGGGGTGCCCTCGCTGAGGCTGCGCGGGGACTACCTCGCGATCGTGACGCTCGGATTCAGCGAGATCATCAAGGGCGTCATCCAGAATGCCGAGCCGCTCGGAGCCCAGCGAGGTCTTGGGGGCATGGTCCAGCACACGAATTTCTTCTGGACGTATGCGGTTGTGGCCCTCGCGATTTACGGGATCCTGACTCTCGTCCACTCGACCTACGGGAGCGGATTTCTTGCGGTGAGGGACGACGAGATTGCCGCCGAGGCGATGGGGATCAACACGACGAAATTCAAGGTGCTGGCATTCGTCATCGGAGCATTCCTTGCCGGAGTTGCCGGCGGGCTTTACGCGCACTTCAAGCAGTTCATCCATCCCGAAGGGTTCAATTTCCTGAAGTCTGTGGACATCGTGGTGATGGTGATCCTCGGGGGGATGGGGAGCACGGCCGGGGTCTGCCTGGCCGCGGTGATCCTCACGATCCTTCCGGAATTTTTGCGCACGGTTTCCGATTACACGTGGTTGCCGGGTCCTGTGCGGGATTTGGCCGAAAACCGGATGATCCTTTATTCGCTCCTGCTGATCATCCTCATGCTCACGCGTCCGCAGGGGCTTTTCGGAAAGCTGGATTTCATCAGGAGCAAAAAGTCATGAGCCTGCTCGAGGTCAGCAATACGACGATGCAGTTCGGCGGGTTGAAGTGCGTGAACGACCTGACGTTCCGGATGGAGGAGGACGAGTTGGTCGGGCTCATCGGCCCGAACGGCGCCGGCAAGACAACCGTTTTCAACCTCGTGACCGGCGTTTACCGGCAGACGGCGGGCACGATCCGGTTTCAGGGAAAAAGCGTTTCCGGGCAACGGCCCTACAAGATCACCGGAAGAGGAATCGCGCGCACGTTCCAAAACATCCGGCTCTTCGGCTCGCTGAGCGTTTTCGACAACGTCCGAACCGCCTGCAATATGCATTTGCGTCACGGGATTTCCCACGCGCTTTTCCGGGGGAGGGGATATCACGGGGAGGAGGAGGAAATCGAAAACTCCGTGATGGAGCTTCTTGAGATCTTCGGCCTTGCGGATCTGCGCGACCGCCCGGGGAACTCGCTTCCCTACGGCGACCAGCGCCGGCTGGAAATCGTGCGGGCCCTGGCCACCCGCCCGAAGCTCCTTCTCCTCGACGAGCCGGCCGCCGGAATGAATGCCGCCGAGAAGGAACGGCTGATGCAACTCATCCGGTTCACAAAAGAAAAGTTCCGGTTGTCGATCCTGCTGGTCGAGCACGACATGAAAGTCGTGATGGGGATCTGCGAGCGGATCATCGTCCTCGATTATGGCAGCAAGATTGCCGAGGGGGTTCCTGATGAAATCCGGCACAACCCGCAGGTGATCGCCGCCTATCTCGGCAAGGAGGCGGCATGAGCGCGCTTCTCTCGATCAGGGACCTTGTGGTTTGCTACGGCTCAATCAGGGCTCTCCAGGGGATTTCCCTGGAGATTCCGAAGGGGAAGATCGTGACACTCGTCGGGGCCAACGGTGCCGGGAAGACGACCACGCTGCGGACGATCTCGGGCATTCTCAAGCCCGCATCCGGAAGCATCGCCTTCAAGGGGGGGGAGATCGGGGGGCTTCCCGCTCACAAGATCGTCGCCCGCGGGATTGCTCACTCGCCCGAGGGGCGCATGATATTTTCCAACCTGACCGTCCTCGAGAACCTGCGCATGGGGGCCTACCTGCGACGGGACAAGGCGGGCATCGCCGGGGACATCCGCCGGATGTGCGGGATATTTCCGCGCCTGGCCGAGCGAGAGTCCCAGGCTGCCGGAACGCTGAGCGGTGGTGAGCAGCAGATGTTGGCGATCGCCCGGGCGCTCATGAGCCGGCCGGAATGCCTCATGCTCGACGAACCCTCTCTCGGGATCGCTCCGATCCTCGTTCAGGCGATCTTTGAAAAAATTGTCGAGATCAACCGGGAGCTCGGGCTCACGATCCTTCTGGTCGAGCAGAACGCAAACCTTGCCCTCGAAGTTTCCCACTACGGTTACGTGATGGAAACCGGAAGAATCCTCCTCGCCGACACCTCCTCTGCGCTCCGGGAAAATCCATCCGTCCGCGCCGCCTATCTCGGCGGGTGAGTTACATCTTGCCGCAGAGGCAACTGTCCATGTGGCTTTCCGCTTGTTCCAAGGACCCCCCCCCTTCCGGGCAATTCCCGCCATGAAGAGCTCCGCTAAAAATTCGTTTGTGCGACGGAGGCGATCGGGATAGAAGCGGGCATGGACCTCCTTCGCACAGTTCTTCAGGTCTTTGTTTCCCTCGGCATTCTGAACGTCTGGCTTCTCCGGGCCAATCTGGCTACTCCGTATCGCCCGGGCGGGGCGCGGAATATGAGGGAGGAATTTGCGGCTTATGGGCTGCCGTTTTCCGCCATGTGCGTCATCGGGGTTCTGAAGGTCGCCCTCGCCCTTGCTCTTCTGGCCGGGATCTGGTTTCCTATCCTCGTTCATCCTGCGGCGATTGGACTTGGAGTGCTCATGCTGGGAGCGTTCGCGATGCACCTGAAGGTGAAAGATCCCATCAAAAAGGCCTTTCCCTCGCTCGGGGTTCTGGCCTTGTGTGCGATCATTGCTCTTCTCTGATCTTTGGGGCCAGGCGGCCAGGCCGGGCACTGGCAGAAAATCATCCCTTATTCTCCGGGCGTATGAATGGGGTGGACCCCGTTTTCAAACCAACGGGAGCTTAAAATACGCTATGGGATACGGGAGTGATTTGGACTCCATGTGTTGGATGTGGAGGCATCAACCTCCGATTGGAATGGATCTCCGATTTTTGCTCTTGAGCGCAAGGCCCGGCTGGCCTCGGAGCGTAGCGCAGAGGCCTGCGCGGGCCTGAAGCGGAGGAGCAACAAATCGGATGGCGGAAGGGCGGGAGGTTCCCGGCGGTGGTTTTCATGCGGCGTTTTTCATTTCCGTCCTTGGGGTTGCCGGCTTGCGGTTGGTCTCGTAAATCAGCGCCGGGGTTTGGTTGCCAAGCGCCTGGTGCGGACGCCAGGTATTGTAGCGCTCAAACCATTGTCTGACGCCCGCTTCCAACTCCCCGACCGTGGCGTATCCCTTCAGGTAAATATCCTCGTATTTCAAGCTCCTCCAGAGCCGCTCATTGAACACGTTATCCATCCAGCGGCCCTTCCCATCCATGCTCACCGCGATCCCCAGCCCTTCGAGCCTCCCCGTCCATTCCGGCGAGGTGAACTGGGTGAAAATGCACGGCCTTCCTCCCGGCGCTCACCTCTGGCTGCAGACCTCCTCCGAAACAGTTTCTCCGTTCGCGGGCAGAGAGGACAAGGATGACATCCGAAGCCCCTTCATCTCGCCGAAAACCCAACCGGAGGACGAGTGGGTTCCCGTCGAGTTTGAGTTCACGGTTGCTCCCGAAGAGGCCGGACAACTTTTTCGTCCGCACTTCATCTTGAAGGGGAATCCGTCCGGCACGGAAAATGATTTTCCCCCGGAGGCGCGGGTTCTCATCGATGACCTCGTCATCAACCGCAAGCAGCCGGTAAACTGTCGGGATCCTTCGCAAAAATACAGTTCTCTCAGAGGTCCGTCAGCAGTTTTCAGGGAGCGACGGGTGAGTCCCCTGCCGAATTGCTTACCGCCTCGACCATGCCCGCTCCCTGTTGCTCCGGATCGATGGTGTTGCTTTCGATGACGACGCGCGCACTGTTCATGACGCTGATCGCATTCCGTCCGTTCTCCCGTGTCGGCATCTCACAGGCCTTTTCGATGGTGTTTTTCCGGATCGTGAGCCCATCCACCCCGACTGCGAAAATCGCGCTGTTGGCGGTGTTAATGATCCGGTTGTTCTCAAAGATCACATCCCGGTGCACTCCGGGTTTCGGCGGGTAAGCATTGCCGGGCAGCCATGCGAGGGCCGCCAGCGCACCCTCCGTCTTGGTCGGAGACAGGTTGCAGTTTTCGATGAGGTTTCCGCGCACCGTCACGTCGCGGGTTCCGATGCTTTCGTGAAAGTGGGATGTTTCGGTGAGCACGAGGATTCCCGCTGAGCGGCAGTTGCGGAACGAGCAATTTTCGATCACCGCATCCCGGGTCTGGCAGAGCACGCCGCGTGACCTGATGCTCCGCACCGTGCAGTTGTTCATCCGCAATGCGGCCACCCGGCTCGCGTTGCCCAAAACGTCGCCCTCACGGAGTTCGTCCGGCAGCGCCTGGGCGAACGAGATCCGGTGCACGTTCTCCGAGCCAAGGTCGATCTCCGCGGTTTTGACTTTGCCCGAGGCGAAGGGCAGGAGGGTGTCCATGTGGGACATCTCCATCACATCACCCTCATCTGGCAGATCCGGCATTTTCAGGTTGTGCTGGCAGAGAACGGTGCGGTCGTCGAGCCGCTGGCGCACCATCAGGTAGATCCCGCTTTTGATGTTGACGCCGTCGTCTCCCATGCCTTCGAACGTGCAGTCCTCCAGCGAGACGGTGCCCTTGCATCCGCTGAAATGGGTGGCATCCGCCGTGGTGGACATCAGGCGGCCGGAGCCCGGGCGGATGAGGACATTGAATTGTTTCAGAGAGATATCTGTGGATATGCGTGCGGTGAGGGCCATCCCGGGGCCGGAATAAACCGTGACGTCGCTGACGAGCACGCCGGAGCAGCGATCAAAACGCAGGATGTTGGATCCGTAAACCTCGTGCCGTAGCACCAGCAGCGTTCCTGCAGGCACGGGGATGCGGCGGTTCAAGTATACCCTTAGCACCTGAGGGCTGACGAGTTCGGTGCGTTCGACCCCACCGTAGACATCCAGATTTCCGCCTCCGGGCAACCGGGTTTCCGGATCATAGCTCAGAAAGGCCCCCACCGGCTCCTCGCCTTCCACCGAAAAGTTGTCCTCGATCTGGATGTCGAAGGAGTCCGGGGTCGATGCGATGACTGTTCCCTGGGAAAATGGAGGGCGCTCCCAATCGACGGTCAGGCCTTTGACGGCAATGTTCTGGCACTCGCTGAAGAAGAAGACGGCAGCCTTGCCGGTCATCATCAGCTCGGCCCCCTGCCCGTCAATGGTCAGCCCGTTCACATTGCTGACCGGAAAGAGCGCACTGCGGTTAATGGGATTGCCATCCGCCCGAAGGTGGTAGCGTCCTTCGGGAATCACGATTTGATTGTCGCAGTTGCTTTGGGCCTCGCGGAACGCCTCCACAAAGGCGGCCGTGTCATCCTCGCTGTCGTTCGGGACAGCACCGTAGTCCGCCACGCTGAGCGCTGCGACACGGATTGGAGCGACATAAAGCGCCGCCGCTGCCAGCGCGATCCATGGAACGAACCTCACCGTTCAGGAGCCCCCGTTGCTCTTGGGGGCAACCGGCTCCGCCGGCTTGTTGTATCCACCCTGCTCCTTGAACTCGTTGTCGATGCGGGTCCACTCCCGGACAAGGTCGCGGAGGATTTCCGGTTTTTCGGTTGCGAGGTCGTGCATCTCGGTGCGGTCGCTTTCCCGGTTGTAGAGCTCCCACTTGTTGCCGTCGATTTTCGCGGAGACGAGTTTCCACGGGCCCTTGATGAGTGCGCGGTTGCCGTCGTGTTTGAAGTGGAGAAAATCGCGCGGAATGTCCTTGCCAGCAAGGGCTGGCAGCAGGCTTTTGCCGGGGTATGGCGGAGCCTCGGGGGCGGACGGGGCTAGCTTCCCGCCGGCAAGATCAACAACGGTCGGCATGAAATCGATCACATGTCCGGGTGTGGAGACAAAGCTTCCGGGTTTAAGCGAAATCCCGTCCGGCCAGTGGACGACGAGGGGAGTGGAGATCCCGCCTTCATGCGCCCAGATCTTGTGACGGCGGAACGGGCTGTTTGAGGCGGCTGCCCAGGACGGGCCGAGTGACAGGGTGGTCATCTCACTGCCCCAGCGGGCCTTCGGGTCGATCTGGTAAACGAGATCGGGGGGGAGCTGGACATCCTGAAGCATCTGGGTCGAGTCGGCCCCGTTGTCGGAGAGGAAGAAGATGATCGTGTTGTCGAACTGGCCCTCCTTCTCCAGCAGTTCGAGGACTCTGCCGACTTGCGTGTCGAGATGGTCGACCATGGCCGCATGGATCTCCATCTTCGTGGCCTGTTCCTTTTTCTGCTTGTCGGTGAGGGTTTCCCACGGGGTGTAGTGGTAGACCTCCTCGAACCCCTGCTTGCCATCCTGAAGTTTTTCGGCCTCCGCATTGGCCGGGGAATGCGGGGAGATCACATGCGCTTCGGGGTCGGAAAGCTTCCACTCCGGCGGGAACCCGAGCTTCATCATCCTGTCGTAGCGCTGCTTGCGGATCTCGTCCCATCCGGCGTCGAAGCGGCCCTTATACTTGTCCACAAATTCCTTGGGAGCCTTGAGCGGATAGTGCGGGCTCAAGAAGGACATGTAGGCGAAGAACGGCTTGTCCGGATCTTCCTTCCGGTGCTCCCTGAGAAAATCCAGCATGTGGTCTCCGACGGCACGGTCCACGAAGTAGCCATCCTCTTCCTTCGGCCGGGGGAGCGCGACTCCATCAAGGGCATGGTTCTTTGGAGTGAAGTAGAGATATCCCTGCGCCTGGTCGTAGGCATGATCGAAGCCCGCCGAGTGCGCCGACTCACAGCCCGTCCCCTGCACATGCCACTTGCCGGAGTGATACGTCCTGTAGCCGAGCGGCTTCAGGACCGCCGGAATCGTCGTGTGCCATTTTACGTAGCTCCCTGAGTTCGGATCGGACCCGGTCTGAAGGGGATAGTATCCGGTCATCAGGGCGCTGCGGGTTGGCCAGCACCGGGCCCCATTGTAAAACGAGGTGAAGCGCAGCCCGCCGGCCGCCAGCCTGTCGAGGTTGGGCGTTTCGATCTCGCCGCCGTAACACCCGATGTCGGAGAACCCCATGTCGTCTGCAATGATGACCAGGATGTTTGGGCGTTTGGGGGGCTCGGCTGTGGTCGGAGCGGCAGTCAGAAATGCCTGGCCGATCAGGAGGAGAATGGTTGTGAGACGGATGAAAGAATTCATAAGGGTCATTGGAAACAGGCTTATTTGTGATTTATTGAAACTCTGACCGAGAAAAGCAACCCGTCGGCTGGAAGCTGATGCCACAAATTGTAGCATGGGTATCCTGCCCATGTCATTTTTTGTATTCGATCCGGGCCTTGCCCTGCACATCTTGACTCGAATTGCCGACGAGCAACTCAAACGTTCCCGGCTCGGCCAGCCAGTCATGGGTCTTTGCATCCCAGAATGCGAGCGCCTTCCAATCCACCGGGATCGTGACCGTTTTGCTCTCCCCGGGCTGGAGGATAACCTTTTGGAAGCCTTTGAGCTCACGATACGGGCGGATGATGCTGGGCTTCTCGTCGTGGACGTAGAGCTGGACGACTTCCGCTCCGGCCACCTTGCCGGTATTCGTCACGGTCGCGCTGACGGTGACCGGCTTGTCCTTCGTGATCGTCTCCGGGGAAACCTTGATGTCGCTGATTTTGAAAGTCGTGTAGGAAAGCCCGAAGCCGAACGGGAAATTCACCGGCTTCTTTTTGTATTCATACCAGCGGTATCCGACGAAAACGCCCTCCTTGTAGCGGATGTCGAAATACGGATCGGGCTTGTCTTTCACGCGCCAGACCGTCTGGCCGTCGATGACATTGTAGCCGAACGCGGGGGAATCCTGGAAGGATTGCTCCATCGTGAAGGGAAGCTTTCCCGACGGGGCCACCTTCCCCGAAAGCACGCCGGCCAGCGAGGCGCCGTATTCCTGGCCGAGGTAGTAGCAGTGCACCAGACCCTTGACCTTTTCCAGCCAGGGCATGCCGAACGAGGTTCCTGTGGATGCGATCACGATCGTGTTCGGATTTTTCGCCGCGATGTCGGCGATCTTGCTGTTGGTTTCCTCCGGCAGATCGAACGGACGGTCGGATCCCTCATGGTCGCCCATGTCGACGAAGAAGAGCACCCGGTCCGCTTTTTTCACCGCCTCATTGGTGGGCTTCTGGGAATAAGACACCGCATCGCCGAAAACGGACTTCAATCCCTCAAGGTAGTTCACCGGATCAAATCCATCGACAAATCCGGAACCGCCGCCGCTGCTGGCTTTTGTCACGGCTTTCGAATCGCCCGTCAGGAGGATTTTCTGGCCGCTCCGGAGAGGGAGGACTCCCTCGTTTTTGAGCAAAGTGACCGCAGACTCACCGATCCGTCGAACCAGCGTCCGGTGGGCTTCAAAATCGACCGATTCCGGGGATCCGGCCAGCCGGTTCCAGATTCCTGTTTCGAGCAAGACCCGGAGTGTGGGAGCGATCATCGCATCGAGTTTTTCCTCCGTGCCGGCGGGGTCTTTCTCCAGCTCTGCGCGAAGGTGGTGTCCGAACGTCTTCATCTGCGGCATGACGATGTTCTGCCCCGAACCGAGGAGCTTTGTGACGTCATCCGTCCCTCCCCAGTCGCTCATCACGAATCCCTTGAAGCCGAGTTCGCCCCTCAGGATGTCGGTGAGCAGGATCCGGTCCTCGCCGCACTTTTTCCCGTTGACCCAGTTGTAGGAGGTCATGATGGCCATCGCGCCGCCCTCCTGGATCGCGGCGGCGAACGCCGGGAGGTAGATTTCGTGCATCGCACGCTCGCCGATGAGCGCGTTGCTGTCGGTCCGGAGGAACTCGTTGTTGTTGGCGAGGAAGTGCTTCACCGTCGCCACGACCCCCTCGCTTTGGATTCCCTTGACCTGAGCGACCGCCATCCGCGCCGCGAGGAAAGGGTCTTCGGAAAAATACTCGAAATTCCGCCCGCAGGTGGCCGTCCGGTGGATGTTGACGCCCGGGCCCAGCAGGATCGACATGCCGCCCGCGCGGCATTCTTCTCCGATCGCCTTCCCGGCATCAAATGCCAGCTCCGGCTCCCATGTGGCCGCCAGCGCCGAGGCCACCGGAAAGGCGGTGGATTTTTTCAGCGGCGTGTAGTCCCAGTCGAGATCCTTGCGGATCTGGATGCCGGCGCTCGTGTTGCACATCAGCGCCGGCTTGATGCCGAACCGTTCGAATCCCGGGATGTAAAATATATTCTGCCCGCTGGTCAACCGGACTTTCTCCCGCAGCGTCATCCGCTTCAGCAGATCCTGCACGCGCGCGTCGGGGTCCGCCTTCGGGTCGCGGTAGAGCGCATCGGCGGGAACCGGCTCGTAGGAAAACGGGCAGCACTCGTTGATGAAGACATCGAAAATCTGATACCCGTCGCCCTTGCCTTTTAGGCTGCGGATCCTGAGGGCTCTTGTTGTGACCGGAGGCTCGATTTTGTGATATGTCCAACCAGCCTTGAACTCGGTCTTGGATTTCCCCCGGAAGGTATTCTCAAAATCCTTCGCGGTGAGCGCGGTCTTCCATGTCCCTCCGTCCTCCGTCCATTGGATTTCATAATCGGAAGGGAAGTTCTCGCCCCATTCGATCTGTATGGAGCGGATCTCCACCGGATGTCCGAGGTCGATCATGAGGTCCTGTTGTCCTCCTTCAGCCGACCACCACATTGTCGTCCGGTCGCCGTCCAGGGCGGCGCTCGCATCCCCCACCACCAGCGGGATTTTTCCGGCTCCCATGCACTGGACGGTTCCGGCCTTTGCTGTGGCAGCGGGATCCGCATGGCGCGAAGAGCTTGCTGCTGCTGTTGTTCCTGACCGGGAGTCAACCGCTCTTGCCGATGACAGAGGCAGGAGGGAAGCCACGCACAGGATGGCCCACCTTGTTATGCTGATCATTTTCATAAAGTTGGCAGATTTTAAGCTGCGGGAACCGGGTTAATTGTGAGCTTCCGCCCTTCGCGCCGCCATGATCCTCTGTGTCTCCAGCGCCCGCTTCCGGGTGATCGGATAAAAGCTGATCGCGACGAAACCAAGAAACACGACAGCCGCCTGGCCGAAAACGAAAGCTACCTTGAGCGCGACCCCGACCGAATCCGGCATGCCGGTTGTGGCGGCGGTTTCTGCGTCGAAGCCGATCCAGGCGAGCGCTCCTCCGCCGAGGACCGAGGCTGCTGCCACTGCCATCTTGCGCGAGAACGCGCCTACCGAACTGAAGATCCCCTCGCGGCGCAGTCCGGTTTTGAGTTCATCCTCCTCACACACGTCGCCGACCATCGTGAAGAATGTCATCCATGTTCCCTGAAGGCCGAGACCGATGATCACGGTCGAAATCAGTTGGAGGTAAGGCATGTCGGGGCGCAGTGTGAACCACTGGCTTGCGACCCCTGCGAGCGTCAGGACCAGCAGAATCTGAGCCGCCGCCTTTTTTCCGATGCGCGTGCTCATCCAGACCGCCACGATCACGCTGACATACGAGACGCCGGCATATACGGAGCCGGCCACGCCGCACAGCGCCAGCCCGGCATCGCGGTCGCCTCCGTAGATCAGGAAAATGTTCACATAGAGGCTGAGGTTCACAAACGTCGCGAGCCCGGTGAGGACGATGACGTTGGAAAGGGCGACGATGAGAAACGCACGGTTCGAGGCAGCCTCTTTCAAGGCATGGAGGAACGATGTGGTTTCCTGTCCCTCGGCACGCGCGATCTCGCGTCCGAAGATCACCGGCATGATCCCGCCGAAAAGAACGATGACGCCGACGCCGATGCTCACGTAGATTGCGCCGGGAACCAGGCCGCCGAACCCGCTGTAGGCGATAAGCCGAGGGAGCCAGGGCAGCAGGAACGACGTCGTCATCCCGACGTAGTTCGGCCAGGCGAGAAGCCGGGTCCGCTCGTCATAATCGGTCGTCATCTCGAATCCGAGCGCCTGATACGGGATGATGAAAACCGTGTAGGCCAGAAAGTAGAGGAGCCCGAAAATCGTCAGCCACCAGAAGACCCCCCAGTCGGTCTTGAATGGTGACATCCAGAGGAGGGGAAGGATCAATGCGCAGCCGATCGCCCCGCCAAGGATGTAGGGACGCCGCCGCCCCCAGCGGGAACGCGTGTTGTCCGAGATGTTTCCCATCATCGGATCAATGACTGCATCCAGCGCCCGCGGGATCGCCATCGCCCAGCCGAGCATCACCGGGCTGATGAAGAGCCCGATGTTGTAAACCGGCAACACGAGCGACGAGAAGACGTTCATGATCAGGTTGTCCGCCATCGCCCCGCACGCGTAGCCGAGCTTGTTTTTCAGGGGGATGTGGTCGTGGAGAGGCTGGGCAGGGGTTTTGTTCATCTGGCAAATGCTTCAAGCAGGGAAATGTCGACTGTGAACTCCCGGACTTCCTGTGGCAAGCCGGGCGGAAGGCGGAACTTAAAAAACAATTTGTTAACCGTCAGGGCGGCGCGTCCGCTTCCCTCGACGGATTCCTTCGGCAGCGGTTTTCCCGCAGCCAATATACTTTTGAAGCCCTTTGAGATTTCACCTTCGTAGTCGAGCCACTTCCCGTCGGCCGGGAGGGCCTGATCCGCAAAAACAACGGCCCGGCCGTCAGTTGTCCCGAAGCTTGCCGAGACGAAAGCTTCGTAGGATGCGGGATTTCGAATCTTCAACCGGAAGCCGGTGAGATGCGTCGGAGGCAGGTCGAATACGAGCAATCCCTCCTTTGCTTTCTGATCGAAGAGGAAGTGCACGCGCAGGATTTTTCCTGTGGGGGAATCGGGAGCTGACGCAATCTCCCACCCGCGCGCGGCAAAGGCGGTTCGCAGGATTCTTGAATATTCCCGCCCGTCGCGGAACGTCTCATAATATACCGCCCGCTCCGTGGTGGCGAACGGCGATCCCTTGGCTTCCTTTACCGAGGGGTTCGGTTGAAGAATTTCGTCAACTGCGGGGGCGGGTGTCTGCGGCCCGCTGGACGGAAAGTTTCTTTCCGCTTTCGAGAGCTTTCCATCTGGCGTGAGCACCCACGCGCCATCGGCAGGAACAATGATTCGTTTGCCCTCCATTTTCGGCGCGGATGCCGAGCGGTCGGCCGTGATCGAATACACTTTCCCAGCAAATTCAAAATCCCGGACGGTTGCCGAGGGCCATGCCTGCGGCAGTGAGGGTTCGATGCGAAGCCCGCCCGCCACTGGGCTCAGTCCGAGGATTCCATCGATAAAAAAATACGGGATGAGTCCGGATTCCGGGAACTCGCGGAGGATCCCGACCACATCGCTCTGGCCGCGGCCGTTATCCGGATCGCGGCGGAGTTGATCTTTCTCGAACTCGTTTGCGATCCCTCTCCACCGCGCGAAAACATCCTCCGGGCCCCGGCACGCGCGACGGGCCTGCAGATCGTGGTAGGACGTCACAAAGATCGAGCCTCCGTTCTGGATTTGCTGCCCGAAGGCAGCGGTGCCGCCTGGCGAGACGTCGAGCTCGCCATTCCACGTGTTCACCATTCTCGGATTGCCGCGCACGGCATCCACCGTGGTCGATCGGGGCGCGAATTCGAAATGATAGACATCATGCGCGTCGTCCCCGGCGACCTCCCGGGTTCCGTCCATCCAGTCCAAAACGCTCTTCGCTTGTTCCGGATCTGCGAGGCCATATGCCAGCGCCTGCAGGTTGAGATCCGTGAACCCGTAGTCGTGGCGCTTTCCCTTGACGTCCTCCCATCCGATGTAGCGACCTTTTTCCGAATCCCAGAATGTTTCATTGAAACGCTTGCGGACAGCCGTTCGTAGGTCGCGGAGTTCGTTGGCGCGGTCGATGTTTCCGAGCGATTCCTCGAGTTCGGCCATCATGCGGAGTGAGTCGTAAAAGATGGCGTTGTCGAACGCCGATTTGTGACCGAAGAGCCAGAAGTCCCAATAGTTCCCGCCGAGGCTTGAGGCGGTGCCGTCGTGCTGTGGATCGTCGAAGACCAGGAGTCCGTCCTTGCCGTGGAGGTTTTCCAACTGGAAGTTCATCGCCCGCCGCGCCTTTTCCAAAACCGTCTCGCCGGTCTTCGGGTCCTTTCGCTCGAGAAACGCGCGGTCCCGCTGCATGAGGTAATGGTGGGCGACCGCCCGGATGAAGCTGGAATTCGTCGTGTAGTGGCGGCTGTGGTCGAGGTGCTTCTCGTGTCCCTGCGCCGCCCAGACGTAGCCATCTGGTCCGACATCAATGTTCGTGATCGCCGATTCGAGCCGTTCGGTGTCCGGGCTCTTTCCCAGCCAACTGAATTTGAGCGCATCCCAATACTGCCAGATCGTGCTGCCCATCGCGCGCAATCCCCCGTCGAGCGGACGGTCGGTCTGCCACCAGGGATCGAATCTCTCGTGGACCTCGTTGGCGGCGAGCCCGAAGTTGAGCCAGAGGTTGTTCCATGCCTGCACATCGGAGGATGAGCCGTGCTCGATGGTCCACGGAAAATCGCTCCCGCCGAACGCCTCGATTTTTGCAACATTCCACCCGTAGTTGCCGTCGCCGAGATCATTCCCGCGCGGGACCAGCATGCGCACGGCATCCGCCGCAACCCCGCGCAGCGGAATCCACACCTCGTTTTTTTCAGGATCCGAAAAAAACACAAAGTCCGCACTCATGACCGATTGCCAGCGCGTGCCGCCATCCGTGCTGATCTGGATGGAAAAGTCCTGCGGAAAATTGCCCCCGGATGCCGGATGGATGACGAGCCAGTCAATCCTCTTCAGCCCGCCAAATTTCAGTTCAGCCGAGCCGGAGCCGTAGGCATCGCGGGATCGGAATGTCGCGGGCGTTCCAGAAGCCAGGAGTTCTCCAGGCGGCTTCGCATCGCCGACTACTTTTACGGCTTTCCCTTCGCCGCTCTGCTTGCGTCCCGACAATGTGACGCCGGTCCATTGCGTTTGATAGTCGCCGGGCTTCCACCAGACAAGTTCTGCGGGGGCATCGGCCTTTGCCGTTCCCCGTGACCCCGGCATCCATCGCCCATCGCCGGTATCCCAGATGTAATAGACGAATTCGTCGGTCCCGCCGAATTTCGAGACGATGGTGACCGGGTCTCCCGTGGTGGTTGCATGGGTAGCCGCCGCATGAAGCGCCAAAGCCACCGCGAACAAAGCGCAGGGGTTCATCTCAAACAAACGGCTGGATCACGCACAGCCTGGAGGGACGGCCGCCGTGCCGTCCCATATTTCGGATTGAGGGAAGAATAAATGGGCGCTGACAGCGCATCGCCCTCCAGTCGTTCTTTCCTCACAGGGCAAACTCTTTGGTCGCCTTCTCCGCGAGCGTTACCGTCTGCTCCCCGTGACGGAAGGTGGCAGCCGGTCCTCTGAGGTGGCTGTATTTTACAATGTCCCGCCCGATCTCGATCCCGAGGTGTGTGCCGCGCCAGACGATCTGAAATGCCAGGCGGGTCCATCGGGAGGGCAATTGCGGGTGGAACCGCAATCCATCCGGATCATCCCGCATTCCGCCGAACCCGTTGACGACGGCCATCCAGGTTCCCCCGAGGCACGCGGAGTGGACTCCGCCGCCTGTGTTGCTCTTGAGGTCGTTGATGTCCATCAGCGCGCTCTCGCGGAAGAAGTGGTAGGCGTCTTCGATTTTCCCGATGTCCGCTGCGACGATGCAATGGACCGAGGCGGACAGCGACGACCCGTGGTTCGTCTTCGGCTCGTGGAACTCGTAGGTTTTCCGAACAGTTTCCCCATCAAATTTGTGGCGGAGCATGAACATCAAGAGGACGGCGTCGGCCTGCTTGATCCATTGATTCCTCCAAAGGGTCAGCGGATGCACGAGCGAGCGCATGTCGGTATGCAGGGGGACTCTTGTCATGTCCACCGGGTCGTGACCAAGGAAGTTGTCATCCTGCGGAACAAGGCCCAGCACCTCGTCCCACGGCAGATACATTCTTTCCGAGGCCTCGCGCCATCCGGCCACCTCGGCGGGGTCGAGGGCGATCTTGGCGCACAGCCCGGCGAGCTTCTCCGGTGCCTCGTTCTGCATTTCAGAAAAAACTCCGGCGGCCCGTTCAAAATGCCATTGCGCCATGAAATTCGTGTAGGCGTTGTTGTCCACGCCGCAGGAATATTCGTTCGGTCCACACACCGCGTTGAGGACGAAGCCTCCGCCCTTGTGCGGCGAGAAAGCGCCGCGGTCCTTCAGATAGCGCGCGGTTTCAAAAATGATTTCCGCGCCCATCGTGTGGAGAAATTCCCGGTCCCCGGTTGCTTTGACATAGCGATCGACCGCCCACGCGACATCGCTCTGCAGGTGGATCTGGCCCTGCGCTGCTTCAAAGACGTGTCCGCATTCTTCGCCGGTGATCGAATTCCAGGAAAATTCCGCTCCGGTGCCCTGCATCAACCGCGCCTGCCCGCGCGCCTTGTCGAGAATCCGGTATCGGTATTCGAGAAGTCCCCGCACGGATTGCGGCTCGGTGTAAAGCATCGGCGGCAGGATGTATTGCTCGGTGTCCCAGAAGACGTGCCCGCCATAATTGTCGCCGGTCTGCCCGTTCGCGCCGACGCTCCGGAAGCCATCCTCCGGATTGCTCTGGCGGTTGTGGAAAAGGCTCAGCCGGATGCCGAGCTGGTCGAGCGGATCGCCCTCGATTTCCACGTCGGCGATCACCCAGAATTGCTTCCAAAAATCCGCCTGCCCGGCGAGGAGCGCTCCGCCATCGGGCAAAGCTGCCAGCTCGGCATCCCTCGCCGCGGCCGGGTCCGGGGATTCGAGGCCGCAGAAAATGACCGCGGTTTTTTCAAAGGAGATCCGGCCGGCTGCCTTGAGCGCGGTTTCCAAGCGGGCTGTTCCGGTCGAGTCATTCACCGAAAGTGCTGTGGTCAACGGGGAAGCGTCCAGCGTCGCCCGGTGCCTAATGCCGACAGCGACTTTCTGGCCGCTGGTGTTCGACTCTGATTCAGCGAGAAGCAGATCCCCTTTTTCCTCGAGCTTTTTGCAATCCATTCCCGGCTTTCCAAAATGGCGGCTCTTCGGTGAGAAGTCGGTCAGCGATTCGATGACAATGGCGCACGGGGCGTCTGCCGAAACCTCATATGTCATCAGCGCGGAGTGACGGTGTTCCATCGATGCCATCCTTCGTGTGCGGATGGTAATGTTTGCTCCCTTCGGCGTGGTCCATTCGATCTCGCGGTGCAGCACGCCCTCGTGCATGTCCAGCCACCGGCGGTGGCTTTTGATCCCGTCGAGAGTGAGGCTGACACGTGTCCCGTCCACCGACAGAGAAACGTTTGTCCACTCGCAGACATTCAGCACGCAATGCCCGCGGGGCGGGTATCCCGGGAACGCCCACATGTAGGAATACGGTATGTAGCCGACCAATCCGTTGAGAAGAGTGGCCGGGTAAGAGACGCTTCCTTCGTATCCTTCCTCAATGTTGCCGCAGACACCGAGCACGCCGTTGGTGACCGCAAACATCGACTCCCAATAGAGCGACCTTGTCGGACGGAAAGGCCCCTCGACGAGGTGCCATCCGTGCGGTTCCGGGCGGAACGGACGTCCGGAATCCAGTAGAGCCTCGATGTCGATTTCGTCATAACGCGAAATGACCGCAGGAGCTTCGGGCAGGCCCTTTGCATCTCCGACGCCCACGCATTTCATCCCGGCCCGCTTTGCCGCCTCGACACCCGACGGAGCATCCTCGAAGACGAGGCAGTGAAATGACGGGATCCCCAGCCGTTCGGCCGCCATGGAGAACACCTGCGGGTCGGGCTTTGAGCGCGTGATGTCAAATCCGCAGACCACGGTGTCGAACAGATCGCCGATCCCGAGCAGCCGGAGCACGTCCGGTGCATTTTTGCTGGCCGAGCAGAGCGCGATCTTCACGCCCCGATCCCTCAACGCACGCACAAATTCCAGCGATCCCGGCAGCACATCGCCAGCCCCGATCCCCGCAACGGATTCCTTGTAGTAAGCGTTCTTCCTGTCCGCCCAAGCTTCTTTTTTCTCAAGCGTGGCACCGGCGACGCTGTTTCGATCGAGGATAACATCGAGGGCTTCCATCCGGCTGACGCCTCGCAGGCTGTGGGCGAGGTCTGGAGGGAACTTCCAGCCCTCGTCCTCCGCAAGCCTCCTCCAGCCGGCCTCGTGGAAGCGGTCGGTGAAAACCAAAACCCCGTCGAGGTCGAACAATACGGCTTTGATGTGATGTCTGTTCATGGAATATCGCAGAAGGTTTAACCGCAGATTAAAGGGATTCCCGCAGATTGAAGAATATCTGGAGGGACGACCTCCGTGTCGTCCGTTTTGTTCTCATAGCTAAATCAGCGTCCATTCGTGCTTGTCGGAGCGGATGGCAAATTGGCACTGCGTGTTTTCCGGAATGGCCTCCTCGGTTTTCCCGTGCCGGATGCGCAGCGGGATGGGCGATTGGATCGAGTAGAGATGGCTCTCGTCCGGCTGCTCCTCCCAGGAAACTTCGATCTGCCCGGGGTTGCTTCCATCCAGCGAGGGGAGGGGAATCCTGCCTTTTGCGTGTTTCAGTGTGCCCGGCTGAAACGTCCAGTCGTAATGGCCGGCACCGCGGTCGAGGGCGGGAGTTAATCCAAGGCAGCAACGCGTGAGCATCCAGGTGGGGGTGGACGACCAATAATGGCAATGGCTCCAGCGGGGGTCGAACATCTCGGGCCAGGTCGTCCATCCCTGATCCAGCATCCATCCCCAGCAGGTCCGGATCTGATCGAAGACAAAATCCACCTCGCCATGATCCGCAAGCACCGGAAAGCTGAAGTGCGCGAAATACGGCGTCATCACCATCTCCGCCTCCACGGTTACATCGGCAAGTCGCGGAGCAGTGGGGTCGTTGGGGAAACAACCCAGAAGAAATTTTTTGAGAAATGCGATCGCATCCCCGGATTTTGTCACCAGCCCGCACCTCAGCGACAGGGTCGTGGCGTGGTATCCATAAGTCTCCCACGCTCCAGTCCGCTCGACTTCTTCCACCGAGCGCCGCATGTGGCAGCGCATCTGCTCCGAGCGCCCTTTCCATGTCTCTGAAGGCTTTCCGATCCATTCCGTCCAGAGGGTCATGGCTTCCAAGGCTTCCAGATAGAACAGGCTCAGTGCGGGGTCCGCCGCCGCCTCATCTTTTGCCCCGCTGAGAAAAACGGTGTTCGCGCCGCGATACCCCCAGTCGATGAAATTCCAATACTTCGGGTTGACCCGCAGGCCGTCCCCGCTCACATCCGGCCAGAAGGCTTCGAGGTTTTTTTCCGCCGCCTCGTGGAGCGGTGCAAGAAGGCTGCGGTCGCCTGAGTGCCGCACGTAATCGAGCATCGCCTTGACCCACTGGATGGCAAACGACGGGATGATGCAGTCGCGTGTGCCGGGATAGACCGCCGGAAGGATCCCCTCGGGCGACGCGCAGAGCGCTGCCTGCTCGATGCTGCGCCGCAGGATCCGCCAGTCCGAGTAGCAGGCCGAGATCATCTCGATGCACGGTGCCTCGACCTCGCCGAGCCACTGGCCCCGCTCGCGATGAGGGTTGTCGGTCACCGAATCCTCCGAACACGCGACAAACGTGTCGCGCCCGACCGTCCACGCTCGGTCTAGCAGTTCGTCCCCGCAGGAAAATGCTCCCTCAGATTCCTCGGAAAAATACACCCGGTCCTCGAAGGAGAAATTTTCCAATTCGGGCGCAGTGCCAATCATGTGAATCTCGATAAAGCGCGCCCCTTTCGGATGCAGCGGGATCAGCGCTTCTTCTCCTCCCGCGGTCACCCAGTGGTCGAGCATGCACGAGTCCTGGCCTCCGCCGGTCTTCAGATACGGATGCACACGGCCGAATGTGAGGGATTCCGCGTAAGCCACCTGGATGATCGTTCCGGGTTGCGTCCGGACCTTGACCATAGGATATCCGAGCCGCACCCGGCCGAGATCGTATCGCCACCAGCGGCCCTGGGTCGGAAGGCTGAAATTTTCGAGCTCGCGGATAAAAAATCCCGATGTTGGATCGTGGTCAATGATGCTCATGTTGACCAACTCGCCGCTCCCGATGAGCATCCCAGCGCAGTTCGGCCGCCGCAATTTTCCCAGTCGGGTCTCCTGGAAGGAAACACATGGCACCGCCACGTCATCGGGGGTAGTCCAATCCGCGTCGGAAAAGCCGACCGCTTTCCAATCCGCAGGCACCTTGCGACGGTCGCACCATTCGACCCACCCGAGCACGCATCCGAGGCGCCTGCCGGTCGCCCGCCAAGCACCCGTTTCCACGGCCCTCCAATCCAGGCGGATTGCGTTTCCGTCCGGGTCGAGAACGGTCGCATGAACGCACGGAATGACACCGGTTCCGGTCAGGCGGGAGTCGATATTCATCTGGTGCACATGCCATGCCAGCACGTGCTGCCCCGGTTCCAGCACCCGCTCGAAGGTCTCGTATTCCGGGTTCGTCTCGCAAAATCGGAGTGGTCCTTCTGCCAGATAATCCCCGTCCAGCCAAACCTTGAACCAGTGCGCCCCGAAAATCCGGAACGTCACCGTAGTGCGGCGATCCAGCTCGAAACCGGCCCGGAAAAACACATGGCGATCCGTGCCAGGAATCGCCGGGAGCCATTTGGAATCAATTGTCATGCGCGCAATGGGGGAACTGTTATAGTTCAAGAGCTCTCATGGTATGGTTTCGTCCGGGAAATCAAATTGATAAAATGGCTTTTGGAATGCATTTTTTGCCGGTGACGCTTTTTCAAACGAATCCAGGATCTGAGAATCGTGAGGGAACGTCGGCATGAGAAGGGCCGTCTGGATTTTTGCTCTCGCGGCTTTTGCGATCTGCGGCGTTTTCGCTGTTGAGGCAGAAAGCCTGCCGGTCGCGAATGACGGGCGTCTTGCTGACTGGGCGGCTGTTTTGGAACAGCGTTCCGAGTGGCCGCAGAAGTGCCGCCTTCAAAGCGCGTGCGCCTTCGACATCATGCTGGGCGGAGTCAAGAAAGGTGCAATGACTCTTCCGAAGGGGACGCTGGTCGAGATCCGGGGAGTCAGCGGGGAGTTTCTCCAGGTTAGCGCCGCAGGTCTCACCGGATCCGTTCACTATGCTTCAACGGATCTTGCGTCATTCATGAAACTCCCGGAGCAGGAGGAGTCCAAACCTGCCGCCGTTCCTGTTGTACCGGACGGTGGAGATGTCGCCGCTGCTCCGCTGCCGCCGTATCAGGTTCTGCCTTTCGGCGACATCAAGCCCGATGGATGGATCCGGGAGCAGATGCTGCGGGACATCACATCGGGGAACGCCTCGTATCTGGAGAAAATGCGGCCGCTCGGTGCGCCGGTCACTCCGGGTTCCGGGCGCGGCTACGGCGAGTTCGAGGGCAATTTTGCCGATGCGATCATCCGGAATGCCCTCCTCACCGGGCATCAACCCTGGCTGGTGTGGGCGAAGAGGATCGCTGATTTTCTCGTCGCCCAACAGGACGAGGAGGGATACGTCGGACGAAAGCGGCCGGCGGATTTCGAGGATCTCGCGGACAAGGAGGGCGAGTTGTGGGGACAGTGCTGCTTTCTCCGGGCATTTCTGGCCTACTACGAGTATTCGAAGGAGCAGAAATATTTGGATGCGGCGGTCAGGTCGGTGGATTTCATGATCTCGCTCTTCGGGAAGGATAAAAACAAGTATTTTGTCGGGGAGAGCACGATGGAGGGCGGCGCCCGCGCGCACGGGCTCATGTATATCGATGTTCTCGAAAAGCTGCACCAGCTGACCGGGGACAAAAAGTATCTGGATTTCGCCTTCCGCCTTTACGGGGACTACAGCAACTCGATCAATTTAAAGAACACCGATCACCAGCTGTCCTCCCTGCTGGATAAGAATTCCCTGTTCCTGCACCATGCCCCCCACGTTGCCGAGCATTCCCGAGTGGTATATTGGCTGTCCACCGAAACGGATGATCCGAAACTCAAGGAGGCAGCCGCCAACAGCCTGAGCAAGTTGAAGGCGTCTTTGTCTCCGAGTGGCGGACTTGTCACGGACAACAAAATCCTGGAATCCGTGGGTGGCAATCCCGGTTCGCCGGACCTGCGCTACGAGTATTGTTCCATCACCGAGTCGGCTATCAGCATGGAATCGGCATTCCAGAAGCTGGGAGATCCCGCGACGGCCGAGTCCGCGGAGAACATTGTCTTCAATGCCGCACAGGCTGCCAGATTTGCGGACGGGAAAGCGGCTGCTTATTGCTCAAAAGACAACCAGTCCCAGGCGGCGGGTGACCCGGACAGCGCCACGTTCCGTCTGCAATACGCGGCATGTCACCGGATCGCCTGCTGCGTTTACAACGTCAACCGGGTCATGCCGTATTATGTTTCCAACATGTGGATGAAGACGGGTGACGGGAAAGCGCTGCTGGCTGCCTTCTATGGTCCGTCTGTCCTGAACACCAAACTGGCGGGCACGGAGGTCGAGATCCGTCAGCAAACCCTTTACCCGTTTGAAGAGGAGGTGACCATGGTGGTCAACCCCGCGCAGGATGCCCGGTTTGATATCCTGTTGAGAGATCCCTCGTGGTCCAAAGAGACCCGCGTCGTTGCTGACGGGGCCGAGCAGTCCCGTGAAAATGGATTTATCCGCCTGTCCAAACAATGGACCAAGGGAGATACGATCAAGATTCAATTTGCCCCCGGGGTGGAGGTCAAAACCACGCATGGCGGCGAATGCTATGTGAAACGGGGTGCGCTCCTTTACGCTTTGAAGTTCGATCATTCCTCCGAGGCGACGAAGAAGTGGGAGGGGACGGATTTTGCAAATTACGACACGCGGCTCGCCAACAAGGCCGACGCCGGGAAGTTCTCCGATAGCAAATTTCCCCCGGAGCCGGTTGCCGGCAGCCCGCTGTTCACGTATTCGCGCAACCCGGATGCGTCCGCCCGTTTTCCTTTTGATACCCCGTTCGGTTTTATCCGGGGACCGTTGCTATTCGAGGGAAAGCCCGTCGATGAGTCGCTTGTGCCGATCGGATCAACGGTTTTGAGGAAGACGTCTTTTGGAAAATGAGGCGAAATTTTGCAGATGAGCCATTCTTTGAAGCAACTCCTGTGGCATGGGCAATGCTTCACTTCGTTTCGGTTGTGCCCCTGCACCAAACATTCGTCTTTCCCGATTCACGATGCGCTGTCGCGTTGGTTTTTTGCCCATGCGAAACAATCCAGCAAGACATGGGCAGGATGCCCATGCCACGGTGTATTTTCTATACAGCAAGGTTGCATCATGCTTGATCGCCGTTTACCGGGCGGGCAGGATCGCCAGGAGAATCCATGAACCTAGAAACCGCAGATGAACAAATACCGCAGAAGGGTTAGCCGCAGATTAACAAGATTCACACAGATTGAATGACAAACTACAGAAATGGAAAGCCGAGTCCATCACCCGTGTGGTGAGGGGCGGATATTGCGTAAAATGTTATCTTCCAGTTAATAATCTGCGGATATCTGCGCGAATCTGCGGTTAAACCTTCTGCTGGATTTAGGATGAATCACCGACCACTGGGAAAAACCGGCCTGCAAGTTTCTGAAATCGGCGTGGGAGCATGGCAGTTGGGTGGACCGCTGGTGCTGGACGGCAAGGCGGACGGACATCCCGAATTGGGGCGGGACTTTTGCGTTGATCTGATCCGGCAGTGCGGAGATCTTGGTATCAACTTTGTGGACACGGCCGAGCAATACGGCAATGGCGAGAGCGAACGGCGTGTCGGCGATGCGCTGAAAGGTCAGCGCGGGAAGTGGATTCTCAGCACGAAGTTCGGCAACCAGGTCGGACCGAACGGCGAGCGCCTGCGCGATGCCTCACCCGCCCGCGTGCCGGTCTCCCTCGAAGGCTCGCTGAAGCGGCTGCAGACGGATTACCTGGACGTCTACGTTTATCACATCAGCCCCAGGCCCGGTGAGGCCGAGCAGGTGGTGGAGTTCCTTCTGACGGCCAAACAAAAAGGACAGGTGCGCGCGGTCGGGATCTCGACTTCAAGCGTCGAGGATGTCGAGTTCCTGCATTCCCTCGGCTGCCTCGACGTGGTGCAGTTTCCTCACAGCATGGTCAGCCCGCCGGATCCGATCGTGGATTTTCTTGCGAAGCAAAATGCGGGAGGAGTCGTGCGCGGCGCGTTCGCCGGCGGACGGCTCTGCGGGAAATATTTTCATCAGCCGCCGAAATTCAGCCCGGACGACATCCGGAGCAATGCCCGGCTGGAGGAAATCACCGCCGACTTTGCGCGCCATGCGGTGTTCGAGGAGTTGCTGACGCCCGAGCGCGGGATGGTCCAACTCGCCCTGCGCTGGTTGCTCGACGAGCCGACCACGCACGTCATCATCCCCGGCGGAAAAAGCCTCGACGATTACCGGCAGGCGATCCGCGCCACCAAACTGCTACCGCTGACGCCGATTGAAAGGGCGCGCATCGAAGAACTGAAGGACGGGTTGCGCGTCTGACGCCATGCACGACACGGCCAATACAATAGAAAAGAGACTGAAATGTTTCAGGCTGTTGAAGATCAACACAAAGACACCAAGACACAAAGCAAGAGGGATCCCCTTCGAGTCTTTGTGCCTTCGTGGTGAATTTTCTTCCCTGGCCGTGTCCGCGCTATTCTTCCCCCGATTTTCCCATCGACAAACACCTCTCAGAAAAGCAAAACAAACATTCACCCATGCCCCTCTCCCAATCCCTGTCCGGAACGTTTTTTCTAGCCTCGAAAAAATCCTTCGCAAATCTCCTGGCCGGCCTTGTCGCCGTTATCGCCTGCGGCACAGCCACCCTCTCCGCCGCTGATGCGGATCCGCGCACCACGATTCCCATGAACTTCGATTGGAAATTTAATTTGGGCGACGCGCAGGGCGCGCAGGAGCCGGGGTTTGACGACACCACGTGGAAGGGAGTGAACGTGCCGCATGATTTCGCTGTTGCCGGGCCGTTCGACGAAAAAATTGCGATGGGCGGCTCCTGCGGGTTCCTCCCGCGCGGGATCGGATGGTATCGCAAGGAATTTCCGTCTCCCCAGTCCGGAAAAATCGTGACGCTCGACTTCGGCGGAGTTTACTCGGCGGCCGATGTCTGGCTGAACGGGACGCATCTGGGAAAAAATTACAACGGATACCTCGGGTTCCGCTTCGACATCACCAAGCTGCTCAAACCGCCCGGCGAAATCAATGTGCTCGCCGTGAGGGCGGACAACTCGCGCGTCGGCAGCTCGCGCTGGTATACCGGCAGCGGGATCTACCGCGATGTCAACCTGGTCACAACCGATCCCGTCCATATCCCGATCTATGGGACTTGGATCACGACCCCGAAAATTTCCCGGGACAGCGCGGACGTGCATGTCGAGACGGTCGTCACGAACAGCGGATCGGCCGAAAGCGGGATCAAGCTGACAACGGAAATCCTCGACCCGGCCGGCAAGGTCGTCGCCACGGCCGACAAAGCCGAAACGCTCGCAGCCGGAGCCTCTGTAACGATCAAGCAGGATCTGGGTGTCGCCAATCCGGAGCTCTGGTCGACCGAATCGCCGAACCTTTACAAAGCCGTCAGCAGGGTCTCTGTGGATGGAATGCCTCGCGATCTGGTCGCGACGAATTTCGGCATCCGGACGATCGAGTTCAAGCCCGATCAGGGGCTCCTGGTCAACGGGAAGAAAGTCGACATCAAGGGAATGAATTTTCATCACGACCTCGGGTGTCTGGGGGCTGCTGCCTTCGACCGCGGCTTCGAGCGCCGCCTTGAGATCATCAAGGAAATGGGATGCAACTCGGTCCGCTTGGCCCACAATCCCTACCAGCCCGCGATCCTCGACATGTGCGACAAGATGGGGATCTTGGTTTTTGACGAGGCCTACGACAAGTGGAGCGACCAGTTCACCGGGCCCGAGCGGCCGTTTGCCAAAGCCTGGCCGGAGGATCTGAAGGAATTTGTCCTGCGTGACCGCAACCACCCGTCGGTCTACATCTGGAGCGTGGGCAACGAGGTGACGAGCCACCAGATGACCGGCCCGGATTTTGGGGTCACCCAATACCAGGCGATGGCGGACCTGATCAAAAGTTTGGATCCGACACGCGCGGTGACCTGCGGGCTCTTTCCGGCGCGGGCAAAGGGAGTCCGTTTCAACGCCAAACCGAAGGAGCTGTTTCAGAACAGCGAGCCGGCGGAACTCAGTCATGTGATGGATGTGAACAGCTGCAACTACACCCAGTCGTTTTTCGCCAGAGACCATGAGAAGTATCCGAAGATGATCTTTCTGGTGAGCGAGATCGGGACCAACGGCAGCGGGGACCAGTGGTTCGACTACGACCATTCCTACACCGTCGGGCAGTATTACTGGGGGGGATTCGACTACATCGGCGAATCGTTCGGATGGCCGTGCAAGGGGTGGTTTCGCGGGCTGGTTGACCTTGCCGGGTTCCGCAAGCCGGCCTCCTACTACGTCCAGTCCTTTTACTCGGACAAGCCGATGGTCCGCATCGCGGTCCAGAACCCGAAACCCGGCAGCAATGTCGTGTGGAACGATGTTGCCCTGAATTGGGAATACCTCGACTCCCACTGGAACTGGCCTGACGGGCAGAAGATGAAGGTCTTCACCTATAGCACCGGCGACACGGTCGAGCTCTTCCTGAACGGGCGCCCGCTGGGAACGAAGAAGATGTCCGATTTCAAGAAGAAGAAGATGTCGTGGGAGGTTCCGTTCGAGGCTGGGACGATCAAGGCCGTGGCCTACAAGGACGGAAAGGTGATCGCCGAGGATCAGATTCAATCCGCCGGCCCGGCGGCCCGGCTGGTTCTGGAAACCGACCGTCCCGTGCTGAAGTCCGACGGGCTCGACCTCGCGCATGTGGCCGTCAGGGTTGTCGATGACAAGGGAATCACGGTGCCGGATGCGGCCCAGAAGATCCGCTTTTCGGTGGCCGGCGACGGCACGAACGCGGGGGTGGATAACGGCGACATGTATTGCAGCGAATCCTGGCAGGGCGACGAGCGGTCCGCCTACCAGGGCCGGGCGCTGCTCGTCGTCCGCGCGGGGCGGAAGGACGGAGACGTGAAAATCCAAGCGACAGCGGAGGGATTGAAGCCTGCCGACTTGGTGATTCCTGTGAAGGCGGCGGCCGAGTAATCAATTGCCCCATCCCGGATGTCTGCCATGAACGACTTTCGTTGTCGGAGGCTGCCGAAAACTCCTGCGGGAGGCGGCGAATAAAATGAATCCTCTTGAAAATGATCGACAAAGCACTGCTGAAACCACGGCTTGCGCCGCTGGTTGCCACAATGCCCATGTTTGCCGCTGCTTCAACGAGCGCCGGTGACACGACCCCCGTGTATCTCCTGAGCGATCTGGATATCAGCCAGATGGCACAGGACACGGGGGAGCCGCAGATTAACAGGTCCGCGGACGGCGGCCCCCTGTCCATCGGGGGCCGGACGTTTGCGAATGGCGTTGGCACCCGCGCGGCCAGCAGGTTCGTCGTCGATCTCAACGGCCTGGCACTGGAATTTTCCGCGGAAGTGGGAGCGGATGACTCTGCCGGCGCGGATGGCGGTGGAGTTGTCTTCAAAGTGATCGGCGACGGGAAGACTCTCTTCGAAAGCAAAATATTGCGTGGCGGGGATGAGGCGGAAAGCATCAGGGTCCCGCTGGCGGACGTGAAGAGATTGATGCTTCTGGTTGAGGGGGGAGGAAGTTCCTGCCCTGCCGACTGGGCGGAGGCGAAGCTCATCATGAAGAGGAAAGATCCGGTGCCGGTGGTGGTCCCCTTCGTGCCGGAAGAGGCGGTCATTCTCACTCCCCCGCCTCCTCGCGGGCCGCGCGTCAACGGAGCCAGAATCTTTGGCGTCCGCCCCGGATCTCCGTTTTTCTACACCATCCCCGCGACCGGCGACCGTCCGATGACATTTGCGGCGGACGGGTTGCCGTCCGGGCTCCACCTCGACCCGCAGACCGGGTGCATCACCGGTTGCCTGAAGGAAAAGAGCGTCTATGCCGTGACCCTGCGCGCCAAAAATGCTTTGGGTGAGGCGAAGCGGGATTTCCGGATCGTTGTCGGCGACCGGATCGCCCTGACCCCTCCGATGGGATGGAACAGTTGGAACTGCTGGGGCGATGCGGTAAGCCAGGAAAAGGTGCTCAGTTCCGCCAGGGCGATGCTGGACAAGGGTCTCGTCCAGCACGGCTGGAGCTATGTCAACATTGACGACGGCTGGCAGGGCCGCCGTGGCGGACCCGGCCTCGCAATCCAGCCCAACGCGAAATTTCCGGACATGAAATCCCTGGGTGATCAGATCCACGGGATGGGGCTTCGTTTCGGGATTTATTCGTCGCCCTGGAAGGGAACCTACGCCGGCCACATCGGGTCTTCCTGCGACAATGCTGACGGGACATACGAGTGGATCGAGGACGGGGATTGCAACGGAAATTTTCGATGCAAGAACCCTCCGGAGCACCACGGTTTCGGGAAGGTCCCCTTCATCGGGCAGGACTCGAAACAGTGGGCGGAATGGGGCGTTGATTACTTGAAATACGACTGGGCTCCAATCGATGCCTCCCATACGGAGGCGATGGGGCGCGCGCTTCTCATGTCGGGCCGCGACATCGTTTACAGCCTCTCGAATAACGCAGATCCCGCCGGGGCCGCCGACTGGGCCCGGCTTTCCCACTGTTGGCGCACGACCATTGATATCCACGATAGTTGGCGGAGCATGAGCCGCATCGGATTCCATCAGGATCCCTGGACGCCGTTTGCCGGGCCCGGACACTGGCCGGATCCGGACATGCTGGTGGTGGGGAAGGTCGGTTGGGGGCCGACACTTCATCCGTCGAGGCTGAGCCCCAACGAGCAATATACCCACATCAGCCTGTGGTGCTTGCTGTCTGCCCCCCTGCTGATCGGCTGCGATCTCGCGCAGTTGGACGGGTTCACGCTGAGCCTGCTGACCAACGACGAGGTGCTGGATGTGAACCAGGATCCCCTTGGGAAGCCGGCCATTCGCGTCGCACAGGCCGGAGAGACCGAGGTTTGGGTCAAGGACATGGAGGACGGCTCGAAGGCGGCGGGACTTTTTAATCGCGGATACCGTGCCGCGCCGGTAGCGGTCAGGTGGTCGGATCTCGGATTGACCGACAAACAAAACGTGCGTGATCTCTGGCGGCAGAAGGATCTCGGAGAATTTCCCGACGGTTTTGAAACCGGGGTGCCGAGGCATGGTGTCGTCCTGGTCCGGATCGAACCGGCTTCCGCGCAATGAACCCCGAGCCGCATGATCTCCCCTCCCACCGAAGATCCGTTTCTCCCGCCGACCGTTGCGCGATCCGTTCGGCGCGAACCGGGGCTCCTTCAGATTCACGCACAATCGAACACAATCAAATGAAACCATTTATTCCCTTCATCCTGTCGCTCGCCGCCGTCCTCTCCGCCCAAGCCGCGGAGCAGGCCGCGATCCGGGACAAAACGTTTGTCGCATGGGTCGCCCCGGCGAATTTGACCCAGCGCGGCGGAGGCGTGCTGATGATCGAGGACGGCGAACACCATTTCGACGGCATCGTCTTCGGCGAGGTAGCCCCGGAAAAATGGATGGCCGGAAGCGACGGCTTCCAACGCACCGATTTGCGGCAGGACGCCTGGCCGAACGAAACGGCGAATGCCGGGACATTCGTGCAAATCGCCATCGTTTATGCGGGCAACGAGGTCATCATCTATCGCGACGGGGAGGTATACTCGCGCTACACGATCAAGGAGCCTTTGACATTCGGATTGGACAGCAGCGTCTTAATTGGCCCGAGGTTTTCGGGGGGGCCGGACTTTTTTTCCGGAGCGATTGACGATGCGCGCATTTACGACCGCGCGCTGACGGCGGAGCAAATCGCCGCGTTGAAACCGGGTGTGCCGTCCGACCCCAAACCCTGGGCATGGTGGACGTTTGACGATGAGGCTTGCCGCGACCGGATGGAAAACTTTGCGGATATGCGGCTCACGCCCGGTGCGGAGGTCGTTGATGGAAAACTCTGTCTGGATGGAGCAGGCGGATTCTTTCGCGCGGCTCACCCCGCAAACCTCGGGGAGAAATCCGCGCCGGAAGCGCCGGACGCCGCCCAGGCAAGCCAGACAGCGTTTCTCTATGCGCCACCTGCAGGCACCGGCGGCGATGTCATCCCCTATTATTCGGACGGTAAATTTCACATTCTTCACATGGTTGTGAAGAGAGGAGCCAAATACCCCGGCGGGGAATGTGTGGAGTGGAATCAACTGGTCACGTCCGATTTTGTCTCATTCGAAGACACGGGTGTGGCGATTCCCCGGGGCGGGGCCGCGGACTCGGAAGATCTCGATATTTGGACCGGCTCGGTTGTCGTCAAGGACGGGGTTTCCCACGCGTTTTACACCGGGCACAATGCCTCGCTTCTCAAGCAGGGAAAGCCGGACCAGGTGATCCTGCGGGCGGTCAGTCGAGATGGGGTCCGCTGGACCAAGGAGCCCGGCTTCCGGTTCAGTCCGGAGGGCCATCCGGCCTATCACTATCTGCCGACACCTCAGAGCAAGGTTCCGGGAGCCTGCCGGGATCCTTTTGTCTTCTGGAATCCGGAGCGCAAGGAATTCGGCATGCTGTTCATGGCCTCGCCCGAGGGCGGCGGATTGGCCTACGCGGGAAGCGGCGACCTGGAGCACTGGCGGCTGGACGGGCCGTTTCCCGTGGGCAAACGCTTCTGCGGCTACGAGTGTCCTGATCTCTTCCGCATCGGGGATCTCTGGTATTTGCTCTTCTCGACCTACGATCAAAACCCCGGCTGGGCCACGCGCTACCTGTCCGCCCCGGGACTCCAGGGGCCATGGAAATCTCCGGTCGACAATTTCCTCGACGGGGGCAGCCTGTATGCCGCGAAGACCGTCTGCGACGGGAAGCGCCGGTTCCTTTGCGGCACTCTCACTTCCCGCAAGGATAAGCGCGATGACGGGGAGAATGCGTGGGGCGGCCGCCTGCTCATGTATGAAATCAGGGAATTGGAGCCCGGGAAACTGGGCGTGCGCATCCCGGCCGAGGTGGAGGAATCTTTCGGGGAGGCCACGCCGGTTGCTCTTCCCAACGCGTCGAATGGCGCGCTGAAGCTGGCCTATCCCAACAGCAGGTTGGAGCTTGGAAAGCTCCCCGACCGCTGTCTGCTGAGCCTGAAACTCAAGGTTCCGGAGACCGGGCGCGCCGGAGTCTGGGTGGGCGGAAGCAAGAAGGAGGGGTTTCGGTTTTTTGTCGATGCGGGCACCCAGCGGATGGCATGGGATCGCGGAGCTCAGCCGCTTGGTGCGAACCCTGAAAAGGAACGCCCCTACCGGCCGCTGCAATTCCAGCCCGGCGACACGCTCAGCATCAAAATCGCTCTGGACGGTGATGCGGCGGTGGCCTGCGTGAACGATAGCACCTGCCTCTCCACCCGCATCTACGACCGCCGGGAGAACACCTTCGGGGTCTGGTCGGATGTGGCCGGGACTGAAATTAAAAACCTGACGCTGAGAACCCGCGCAAAGCCTCTGCCGTGATGCCCCCGTTCGTTCGCATGCTGGCGCTCGCGGCCGTCCTCTCGTCCAACGCTGCGGAACTGCCCCCGCGGCCGGATGCCTCCCCATCCGGATCGACGGGGTTCCTCCCCGCCGCAGGCGATGCCCGCCCGCCATCGCTCCCGGCGCTCCCCACCGGATGTCCGGAGTTCCAGGTGGCTTTGCCCGATCCGCAAAGCAGCGTCATCGTCTCTGCGGCGGATTTCGGAGCCGATACAGCGAGTCCCGACAACACGAAGGCATTCCAGGAGGCGATCGCCCATTGCAAAACCGTCGGGGCCTCGAAGCTGGTGGTCCCGAGGGGCACTTACCGGTTTACCGGATCCGTCCCAATATCCATGGCCTTCGACGGGCTTTCAGACTTTGAGTTCGACGGGAACGAATCCCTGTTTGTATTTTTGAAGGCGACCGGAGGCAATCTTGTCTCGATCAAAAATTGCACGCGCAGCGTCTTCAAGAACTTCTCCATCGACTGGGATTGGGACCAGGATCCCCTCGCAAGCGTCGTGGAGGTCCGGTCGGTCGGACCTTCGGGCGGGTTCATGGACATCCTGTTCCGTGATTATCAGCAATTTCCCGTGAGCAGCCCCAAGCTCGGCGTGTTGCAGCAGCTGGATCCCGACACCATGTCTCCCGGCTGCGAGGGGGCCAAGGGATGGCGCGGGGAGGATTCCACAAAATACGAATGGCTTTCGGGTAATCTCCTCCGGATCCATGCCGGGAGTCCTGCGGATAGAAATGTCTTCGCCTCGTTGCAGCCAGGGACCCTCTTCAGGTTGAGCCACTACACCTGGTTTGCGACCGGGATCGACATGGCTGGCAACGCCCACCTGACGCTTTCCGGGATCAATATTTATTCCTGTCCGGGAGCCGGGCTTTTCGTTGTTGGCGACCAGCATCACTGGCAGCTCCTCGACGTCAACATCGTCCCTCCGCCCGGTTCCCGCCGCCCCATCACGAGCACGATGGACCATTTCCACATCCGCCAGTCGCTCGGGTATCTCAGAATGGAAAATTGCGAGTTCAGCTTCGGCGGCGACGACGGGCTCAACGTCCACGACTGCTCGGGCTTTGCGGTCCGTTCCGGCCCGGCCTCACTCACGACACGGAATGTCCGGGACATCGCCTTCTATCATGTGGGCGACCCGCTCGAACTCCGTTATGACGACCTGTCCCCCACCGGCTTCACATCGAAAATCACCGCGATCAACCCTGTCGATCCCGCCGCAGGAATCCACGAAATCACCATGGAAAAGGAAATTCCGGACCAGCGTGGCGGAGGCTTCATCCTCTTCAACCGGCGCTACGACTCGAGCCGCGTCCTCATCCGGAACTGCAAGTTTCACAACAACCAGACCCGTGGGCTTTTGCTGCTCGCCAGCGACATCACGGTCGAGGGCTGCCAGTTTTTCCACAATCAGATGAGCGCGATCAAAATCGAAAGCGGCTACACCCTCGAGTCGTGGTGCGAGGGGTTCGGAGCCTCGAACATCGTGATCCGAAACAACACATTCGACCGCGTGAACGCCAAGGGGTCGCTGAAGGACGAGCACGAGCCCGCCATCTATATCGGCTCCTATCTGAAGACCGATCCCTCGCGGGAAAAGACAGCCTACCCGATCCTGCACGACATCCTGATCGAGAACAACCGGTTCATGAACTGCCCCGGGGTCATCGCCTTCATCTGCTCAGCAAGCCGCGTGATCCTGAGGAACAACACGATCGTGAACGACATTCCGAGGCTTGCCCCGTCCCCCTTCCGTGGAGCCGTGGGAACATCTTTCTCGTCGGAGATCTTCGTCACCGGCAATAATTGGATCCCGTCACCGCTGACCCCGCGCCCCGGTATCTTTTTCGACCGGGCGACATCCGACAAAATCTATTGCTGGGACAATTCCGGCGATTGAAACTGGAGGAGGTTGAAAAACTCTGACAGGATCAAAAAGGTTCCCAGGATCGATTCGCTGCGGATGCATGGCTGGCAAAATAGTTGGGCTGACTGTCAAATTGGATGTTGATGGGTTTGAGGGGATTTTCTAAACTCCGCGCCCTAGAAACCTCCATTTTCGCTCCGTTTGGCAGAATGCCCGGAGCAATTTTCTCATGCCAATCAACATCCAGCTCCAGGGGATCGACTACGCGATCCTGTTCCTCTACTGCCTCTTCGTCATCGGGATCGGGTTCGCGCTGAAGCGATACATGAAGACGTCCGCGGACTTCTTCATGTCCGGCCAGAGCATCCCCGCATGGGTCACGGGTCTTGCATTTCTGTCAGCGAACCTCGGCGCCCTGGAGCTCGTAGGCATGGCGGCTTCCGGCGCGAAATACGGGATCATGACCTGCCATTTTTACTGGGTGGGTGCGATTCCGGCCATGGTCTTCCTCGGCATCTTCATGATGCCGTTCTACTACGGATCGAAGGCGCGATCCGTGCCGGAATACCTCAAGCTGCGATTTGACGAGCGGATCCGCTGCTTCAACTCGCTGTCGTTCGCGGTGATGACGGTTTTTGCGTCGGGCATCTCGATGAACGCCCTGGCCAAGCTTCTCCACCAGCTCCTCGGCTGGAACTACGACCTGAGCCTCTGGATCTGCTCCGCCGTCGTGCTTCTTTACGTGCTCAAAGGCGGGCTCACCTCCGCGATCTACACCGAGGTCCTCCAGTTCTTCATGATCGTGCTCGGGTTCGCGCCGGTCGTCTATTTGAGCCTGAAGGACGTCGGCGGCTGGACGCAGCTCAAAAGCACCCTGGAAAAAGTCGCGGTGGATCCGGCGACGCTGGACCTCTCCACCAAAACGTTTGCGCCGGATGCCTGGACAAGCGCCTGGACGCCGCTCCTCGCGGGCTCGTCGGCGAACCCGATGGGCATCGATCTGTTTTCCATGGTCTTCGGCCTCGGCTTCGTTCTCTCGTTCGGCTACTGGTGCACGAACTTCCTCGTCGTGCAGCGCGCGATGGCCGCCCGCAACATGGGGGCCGCCCGCCGGACCCCGCTCATCGCCGCCGTGCCGAAAATGCTTTTCCCCGTCCTTGTCATCCTTCCTGGCATGATTGCGGTCGGCCTCGCCTTTACGAGCAAGGACGGATACCGCCTGCCGCCGCGGATGGTTTCGAATTCCGCCTACGCCAAGGCGGTTCCACTTGTTCAGGAAGCCAATAAAACCGACACGGCAGCAGTTGCGAAAGCGGTCAGCGAGGCGGTCGGCCTCAGGTTGAGCGAACCGAAAATCACCGCCCTGATTGCCGCCAACGCGGCGAAGCCGCTTTCCGACGCGGAGATCCGGTCTGGAATCCAAGGCGCCGTGCTGGAGAACGACTACGACGGCGTGATTCTTTCGCTGGTCCAGAAATACTGTCCGCCCGGACTGCTCGGCCTCGCGCTCACCGCGCTTCTGGCCTCGTTCATGTCGGGGATGGCCGGCAACGTGACGGCATTCAACACGGTCTGGACCTACGATATCTACCAGGCCTACATCGCTCCGAACAAGAGCGACGCCCACTACATGACGATGGGCCGGATCATCACTGTCGTCGGCATATTGTTAAGCATCGCGTGCTCGTATGTGGCGAGCAACTACAACAACGCGATGGACATCATCCAGCTCGTGTTCGGCTTCGTCAACGCGCCGCTCTTCGCCACGTTCGTGCTCGGCATGTTCTGGGCGCGCACGACTTCCCATGGCGCTTTCTTCGGCCTGCTCGCCGGAACCGGCGCCTCCGCCCTCTTCCATGCGACCACGCTGGCCATCGGAAACGCCCCAGGGATCAAGGGCGGCTACCTGGGCGTCCTTTCCATCTTTCCGAGCGAGATGGCCCAGAACTTCTGGCTGGCCACGGTCGCCTTCGGCGTCTGCTTTCTGCTGACCCTCTTCATCTCGCTGGCGACCAGGCGGACCAAGAGCGACGAGGAGCTCAAGGGCCTTGTCTATTCGCTCACGCCGAAGCTCGTCGATGAGGAAAAGGAATGGTATCTTCGCCCGGCATTTCTGGGCGTGGTCCTCCTTGTCGTCTGCGTGATCATGAACATCATCTTTTGGTAACTAATCAAAAACTATGGGCCTAGATATCCGACTTCCAATTGGCATGATGTTCAGCCTGATCGGCGCGCTTCTCGCGGTCAGCGGCTTTTTCACACGCGACGATGCGGCGATGTATCAGCGCTCGCTCGATATCAACGTCAACCTCTGGTGGGGGCTCTTCCTGCTGGCGTTCGGGCTGCTCATGCTCTTCCTCGCCCGTCGGAAGAACTGAGCCCGCCCGGAGCGTTCCCCGACACATCTAAATCCCCCTATGATAACAAATCTGCGATCCCTCGTTTTCTTTTCACGTCTGGTGGGGGCGCATCTGCGAAAGTTGCAATCGGAGCGTCCGGACTCCAGGGAGCATGGGCGTCCCGCCCGTGTGGGCACTGGTTGGGCGGCGAGAGCCAGTCTCCAAACAGGCGGGACGCCCAATACTGTTGCCTTTGCAGAAAAAAGGAGAGCGGGCGCCCTCGCCCGCTTCAGGCTCCAAGACGGGCGGGGGCGCCCATCCTCCCTTAAAGCAACAGTATTGGGCGGGACGCCTGTTCTCCCTGCTTTATGCAACTTTCGGGCATGCGTTCGTCTGATGATGTCTGCCGTTTTGCTGGCAGGGTGGGGGACGTGTTCCGCCGCTTCCCCGGGATTCGTCAGCCTGCAAAACGAAGCCGGCGTCTGGTGGTTCAAATCCCCCGCAGGAAAACCCTTCCTCTCCATCGGGGCCAACCATGTCGAGCTGATCTACTGGCAGTCTCCGAACAATGCCAGGTTTGTCTCCGAGACCTACGGACCCGATTTTTTCCTGCCTGATGGCAACATTCGCGACGGATCTCCGTCCGCCGCCAAGTGGGCGGACCACGTTGCCACGAATTTCAAAAACTGGGGGTTCAACACATTCGGCTTCCACAATCCGCTTTACAACAGCCTCCATTCGGCGGGCGTTCCCTATTATGTCGTCCAGTTGGATATCCCGACGCCATGGGGATGGAACATGTCGCGATCGGAACTGCTGAGGGCGCTGAAGAAGCGGCCCGTTGATGTTTTTGGCGACGACTTTGCCGCAATCATCGAGGCCAACGCCGCAGAACAGGTCAAGCCGCGCGCCAACGATCCGCAGGTTTTGGGTTATGCCTATACCGACGGTCCACCTTGGACGGTCGATGACGACAAGAATCCGGAAGTGCATGGAAAGCTCAATGAGGTCGAAAAAACCCTCCACCCCTGGGTTCTGGTTTTGATGTCCCAACCCGCCAGCGCAAAGGGGAAACAGGCTTGGATCGCGATGATGAAGGAACGGTATCCTTCTGCGGAAAAAGCGGGGGCGGTTTATTCCGTCAATGCTTCGACGTGGGATGAACTCTCCTCGACGACGGCTTGGACTGCCATTTCCGATCCCGCAAAGGCCGCCGCCGACAGCCAGGCATTTCTCGAAAAAATCATGCGCCAATGGTATTCGGTCCGTAAGAATGCCATCAGGAAGTATGACGCAAACCATCTCATCCTGGGCGACAAGCTGAACATGAACCGGGACCGGAGGCATCCCGAGCAGCTGGCCCGGAGCCTTCACCTCATGAAGGACTACGTGGATGTCATCAACATCCAGTATTACGCGCCGTTCAAGGAGCAGAAGGACACGCTGGATTTTCTCTACAAGGAGTCACATCTGCCCGTCCTCAACGGGGATACCGCATGCAACCCCCTGTGGGAGGACAACCCCGTCACCAACACCGAATTTTACGCAAAGCTCGGCCGGACGTATGCGGACCACATCACGAGTCTGTTCTCGCTGCCGTATTTCATCGGATGGCACCACTGTGGCTACATGCGCGGGCTGCGCCGCCCATATGTGGAGGCTCTCAAACGCGGCGATCAAAAAGCCATTCAAGGCTTTGAGAAGAGCAAGACAACCTACCGGGAGGGCTTCGTCTCGGAGTTCGAGGAACCCATCGAAGCGCTCCTCAAGCCGCTTGGCCTCGCCATTCAGAATTGCGAAAAAATACACCGAGAATCTGGAGCTCAAAAACAGGCGCAGTAGCACGACCGAAGGCATCCGGAAAACGCACCGTGCCATGGGCATCCTGCCAATATCTTATACAAAGACCCAACTTTTCCCCCTGCCGCAGATATTTGACCCCGGGCAAGGGGGCGGGGTATTTCCGCTTTTCAAGCCGGAGGGATAGAACTTTCGATGGAATTCCTCAGGCGACTGACAATAATATATCGAAACTTTTTCGGGGTCGGAGGGTTTGATAAATTCAGGATGCATGTTTTTCACTCCATTTACTTCCTTGCTGCCGGTTCAGGATGACGCTTTTGAGCGTTATTCGACCATGGCAACCCCTGATTCTCATGCCTGAGTTGCCCCAAACCTACCCAACCCCATGAAACGCCACCACATCATTGCCACCCTGCTCCTCCTCTGCGGCCTTCCGTGCTTTGCGGCCGACAAACCCGCGGCTTCCGGCAAGCCGAACATCATCGTCCTCCTCATCGACGACATGGGCTACGAGTGCATCGGCGCCGACGGATGCACGTCCTATAAGACGCCGGTGATCGACAAGCTCGCCGCCACCGGCGTGCGCTTCGACCGCTGCTATGTGCAACCGGTCTGCACCCCGACCCGCGTGCAATTGATGACCGGCATCTACAACGTCAGAAACTACGTTGATTTCGGCGAGATGGATCCCTCCAGCACCACGTTCGCAAACATCCTGAAAAATGCGGGCTACGCAACGTGCATCTCCGGGAAGTGGCAGCTCGGCACGGATCCTGAGCTTCCGAAAAAATTCGGCTTTGACGAACACTGCCTTTGGCAGCACACGCGGGCGGGTGCCGGAAAGGCACCCGGACGCTACATGAACCCCGGCCTCGAAATCAACGGCGTCGCCAAGGATTTCACCAACAAGGAATACGGCCCGGACCTCGTGAGCGACTACGCGCTCGATTTCATCCAGCGCAAAAAAGACCAGCCGTTCTTTCTCTACTACCCGATGATGCTCACGCACGGGCCGTTCCAGCCGACGCCCGACAGTCCCGGCTACGGAGAGAAGGGCGGAGAGAAAGGAGCCATGCAGTCCGACGGGATCAACAGGAATTTCGCGGACATGGTGGCCTACACCGACAAGCTCACCGGCAAGCTGGTCGCCAAGCTCGACGAGCTCGGCATCCGCGACAACACGCTCATCCTCATCCTCGGCGACAACGGCACACAGGGCGGCATGGTGACCATGATGGGCGACAGGAAGTTCATCGGGGGAAAAGGTGCCCCGACCGATGCCGGGATGCATGTCCCCCTCATCGCGAGCTGGCCGGGAAAGGCGGCTGTGGGGAAAGTCTCCGACGATCTTGTGGACTGCTCTGACATCCTGCCGACAATCTGCGCCGCCGCCGGGGCGACGGTTCCGGCCGATTTGAAAATCGACGGACGCAGTTTTCTTCCCCAGATCCTGGGGGAAAAAGGGAACCCGCGCGAATGGTATTACTGCTGGTATGCCCCCAAGACGGACGACGGGATCATCGCCGAGTTTGCAGCCACGCGGGATTTCAAGCTCTCCCGCACCGGGGCCTTCTTCGATCTGCGCACCGACATTGAGGAGAAGCAGCCGATGAAAGTGGCGGATTTGACCGGCGATGCCGCTGCCGTTGCAAAGATGCTTCAAGGCGTCCTGGACCAATACAAGGATGCCCGGCCGGCCTCCATGGCAATCCCGTTCCTGGGCCCCAAGGTGAAGGGCGACGGCCGGCACGGGAAAAGCAAGAAAGCCAACAAGGCTGCAGAAAGTGCCAGCAAGGAAGGCTTGTAAGCGAATTCATGAAGTGCGTTCTCTGCCCCCTGTCCGCCAGGATACGCTACCCTGGAGAGCTGAAACCGCATCGCCGGTTCATGCAGAAATGACCGCGCCAATCGCTGCAGGGTATGCGATCAAATGAACCCCACCCGTATGAGAAATATCAAAACCACATTGCTAGTCCTGTCACTCTGCACGCCACTGGCATTCGCAGCAGAACAGCCAAAGCCCAACATCGTTTTCATCCTCGCGGACGATCTCGGACACGCTGACGTGGGCTTCACCGGCCCGGACATCAAGACGCCGAACTTGGACAAGATCCGGGCGGCCGGAGCGGAGCTGGCATCGTTCTACACCCTGCCGGTCTGCACGCCGTCGCGCTGCGCGCTCATGACGGGTCGGTATCCGATCCGCTACGGGCGGCAGTTCAACGTTCTCCGTCCCAACTCCAAGGTGGGCCTGTCGTTGAAAGAGCGCCTTTTGCCGCAGGCTCTGCGCGAGGCCGGCTACGCCACCGTCCACATTGGCAAGTGGCATCTTGGCGAGTTCGACCGCGCCTACTGGCCGATGCAGCGCGGCTTCGACCACACCTACGGATTTGCCTCCAGCCACAAGAAGACCTCCCATCTGGTAGAAGCGGGAGACATGCAGCGGGATGAAAAAAACTGCCCCGACGAAGGCTGGCTGGCGGATCTCTACACGAGTGAAGCCGTGCGCCGCATCGAGCAGCGTGACCCCGCGAAACCGCTTTTCCTTTACGTCGCTTACAACTCCCCGCACACGCCGCTGGAATGTCCTCCACCGTATTCCAAGCCCTACGAACATCTCGGCCCGGCCCGCAGCCTCTACGCCGGCATGATCGCCCAGATGGACGAGGGCATCGGGCGCATCGTCGCCGCCGTGGAGAAGGCCGGGATGCGCGACAACACGCTTTTCGTTTTCGCCAGTGATAACGGCGGGCTGACTGTGAAGGGCGACATCTCGCGCAACACCCCGTTCCGGGCCGGAAAGGGCAGCCTCTACGATGGCGGCGTCCGCGTGGTGGCCTGCGCCGCCTGGGACGGACACATCCCCGCCGGCTCGACCGTCAAAGCGCCGCTGCACATGGTGGACTGGTATCCCACATTTCTCGGGCTCGCGGGTGCATCGCCGGCCCAGCCCCTTCCGCTCGACGGTCTCGACGCCTGGCCAGCCATCGCGCAGGGCAAGCCTTCGCCGCACGACACGATTCTCCTCAATTCCGTAGGCCGCGAGGGCGCGGTTCGCTCCGGTGACTGGAAACTGGTGCGCAACGGCCAGTCCGGCGATGCGGAAGAGGACAAGGCCGATGCGGGTAAAAAAAGCCGCTCTGAGGAACGGGAGAATGCTCCGGATACGTATGAGTTGTTCAACCTGGCCAGCGATGTGTCGGAAGCCAGCAATCTGGCAGCCGCCGAGCCCGGCAAGGTCGCGGAGCTGAGCGCCCGGCTGGATGTGTTCGAGCGGGAGGCGGTTCCTCCGATCCTAAAGCCGGATCCCGCCGACACCCCGGAACCGGGATCTTCTGAGCCCGCCCGGAAGTCAAAAAACAGAAAGAACCCCAAACCATGAGAACCACCCTCAAGTATTGCGGACTGGTCGCTTGCCTGCTGCTGGCCGGCGGATCGGCGACGCAGGCCGCTTCTGAAAAGCCGAACTTCATCGTCATCAGCATCGACGACCTCGGCTATGCCGATATCGGCCCGTTTGGCTCCAAGCTGAACCGCACGCCCAACCTCGACCGCATGGCCGCCGAAGGGCGCAAGCTGACGGGCTTTTATGCGGCGCCGGTCTGTTCGCCGTCGCGCGCGGCGCTGATGACGGGCTGCTATCCCAAGCGCGTCCTGCCGATCAAAGGCGTGCTGTTTCCCAGCGCCGCCGTCGGCCTGAATCCGGAGGAGAATACTGTGGCAGAGCTTTTGAAGGAGGCCGGCTACGCGACCGCATGCATCGGCAAGTGGCACCTCGGCGACCAGCCGGAGTTTCTGCCGCCCCGGAACGGGTTTGATTACTACCTCGGCACCCCGTATTCCAACGACATGGGGACGGCGGAGGACGGGTCGAAGAGCAGCCTCGGCGATCCCCTGCCCAAACAAAAAGAAGCGAAGAGCAAAGGCGGCGGCCAGCCCGCCAATGATATCGGCCTGGGAGGTGCCGCCCAGCCTCCGCTGCCGCTGGTGGAAAATGAAACCGTCATTGCCCGCGTGCGGCAGGACGAACAGCAGGCCAGCGTGGAGATTTTCACAGATGCGGCCGTGAAATTCATCAAGGAGAACCGGGACAGGCCGTTCTTCCTCTATCTCCCGCACAACGCGGTGCACTTCCCCCTCTACCCCGGCAAGAAGTTTCATAAAAAATCCGCCAACGGCACCTACGGCGACTGGGTGGAGGAAGTGGATTGGAGCGTCGGCCGGGTGCTGGATACCGTGCGCGAGCTGAAGCTGGAGGGAAAGACGGTTGTGATCTTCACCTCCGACAACGGCGGAACCAAGCGCGGGCTGAATACCCCGCTGCGCGGCCACAAAGGCAGCACCCTCGAGGGAGGCATCCGCGTTCCCACGATTGCATGGTGTCCGGGGAAAATTCCCGCGGGCAGCGAATCCGATGCCGTTGCCGGCATGCTCGATATCCTGCCCACTTTCGTGAATCTCGCAGGCGGCAAGGTGCCCGCCGACCGCAAGATCGACGGCGGAGACATCTGGCCGGTGCTCGCCGGCGAGCCCGGCGCGAAATCCCACCACGAGGCATTTTACTATTTCCACGGCTTCGACCTTCAGGCGGTCCGCAGCGGCGAGTGGAAATTGCACCTTGCTGACAACGAACTCTACAACCTCGCAGAAGACCCCGGCGAATCCAACAACGTGGCCGCCGCCAACCCCGACGTGGTGGGCCGGCTCCAGGCATTTGCCGCCTCGATGGATGGCGACCTTGGCGCCAAGGGCAGCGGCCCCGGCGTCCGCCCGCTCGGGCGGGTGACCGATTCGCAGCCACTCATCGGGGCTGACGGAACGATCCGCGCCGGATTTGAGCCCAAGTAGAAACATCGATTGTCACCAAAATGAAAAAAATCTTCCTCGCCTTGCTCCTCGGCGGTCATTGTCTGGCCGCTGAAAAGGCCCCGGCTCCTGCCAAGCCCAATATCCTCCTTGTCCTCGTTGATGACATGGGGTTTTCCGATCTCGGGAGCTACGGAAGCGAGATCGAAACGCCCAACCTCGACCGGCTGGCAAGAGAAGGACTGAGGCTCACCCAGTGCTACAACACCGCCAAGTGCCACTCCTCACGCGTGAGCCTGCTCTCCGGGCGCTGGTGCCGTCAGGCGGCCGATGAAAGCCTCACCCGCGCCGTGACCATCCCCGAGGTGCTCGGCAAGGCAGGGTATTTCACCGCCATGACGGGCAAGTGGCATCTCGACAAGCAGCCCGAGGACTTTGGATTCGAGCGCTTCTTCGGCCACCTTTCCGGGGCGACGAACTATTACAAAGGTGACAGCTCGTTCCGCCTCAACGGCCAGCCGTGGAAGGTGCCGGAGAAGGGGTTCTATACCACCGTGGCCAACGTGGATTATGCCCTGAAGTTTTTGGGCGAGGCCCGCGAAACGAACAAGCCGTGGTTCCTCTATGTTGCATTCAACGCCCCGCACGGTCCGCTCCAGCCGCTGGAGGCCGACTACAAAAAATACCTGGGCAAATACGATGCCGGCTGGGATGTCATGCGCTCCGCCAGGGTGGCAAAGCAGAACGAACTCGGGCTCTTTGACAAAGGGGTCGATCCGTCTACCCGTCCGGATCATATTCCCGCATGGGACTCGCTCGCCCCGGAGATGAAGTCGTGGGAAGCCCGCCGGATGGCTGCCTACGCCGCGCTCATCGACCGGATTGATCAGGAGATGGGACGTCTTTTGGACGACCTCAAAAAGAACGGTGAGCTCGACAATACGCTCATCCTTTTCTTTTCGGACAATGGCGCGTGTCCCTACGACAGGAGAACCATCGGGCATGATCAGGAGCCCTACAATCCCGATACGACCTGGAGCGACAGCACCGGCTGGGCATGGGCGAGAAATACGCCGTTCCGGTTCTACAAGCAGAACCAGTTCGAGGGCGGGATTGCCACCCCGGCAATCGTGCATTGGCCGGCCGGCTTGAAGACCAAGCCTGGCTCGCTCTCCGCTTCTCCCTCTCACCTCGTGGATGTCCTGCCCACCCTGGCGGAAGTGGGCGGCGCAAAAATTCCCGAGACATGGCCGGGTCGCGAGCCGACTCCCCTGGCAGGCATCTCGCTCACCCCTTTGTTCGCGGGCAAAGACATCAAGGACAGGCCGCCGATTCATCTTCTGTTCGGCAGCAACCGGGGATTGCGCGACGGCGACTGGAAGCTCGTCAGTTTTGAGAGCGAGCCATGGGAACTTTACAATATTGCCCAGGACCGCACGGAGTTGCACAACGTCGCCGCGGAACATCCCGATATTGTCAGCCGCATGGCCAAGCAGTGGACCGACATGGCGAAGGATGTCCTGCATGCCCCGGAGAAGGAATACAAGCCGGTGTCTGCAACCGCCACCGACCCGAGAAAAAACAGCCAGTGGACCGACTATTCCTCGGTCGATGCCAGCGCGGGGAGGCATGATGCCGGAAAGCAAAAAAAGGCTGAGAAAAAAGCAGAAAAGAAGGTGGAGAAAAATGAGGAGCTGCGCCCGGCAGCGGGCATGGGGATCCGCGCGCGGGCAGGCACTGCCCTTGCCTTCGAGGGCGACGAGCTTGTTCTGACCGGCTCCGGAAGCGAGACCGGCCTGTCCATCGACAGGGTCTCCAAACTGCCATCCGGCGGACCATACCAACTGGTTTTCAGCGTCAGAAGCCCGTCCGCCGGAAGCGGGCAGATCTTCTGGACAACCGACCCTCAAACCAAGCTCCCGAAAGGAACGAGGCAGGCCTTCGATGTCCGGAACGGCGGCGAATGGCAGCAGTTTTCCTTGAAGCTTGAGACTCCGGAAAAGCTATACGGCTTCCGCCTCGACCCCTGCTCCGCGCCCGGCGAACTCCGCATCAAGGGCCTGAAGCTCGAAGATGCCTCCGGCAAGGTGCTCGAATCCTGGCCCGCAAGCACGCGCTAAACAAAATCCATGAAAACCCTGCTCCCAACGATCACTGCCCTCGCTTGTGTTTGCTCCCTGACTGCCGGTGTCGCAGCGCCGGAATCAAAAATAGCCCGAAAGAACAATGCCCCCGACGACACTGCCGAGGTGTCCGTCGAGCCCGGGAAGGTTTTTGTATACAAGCAATCCGGCGGGAAGCCGCAGGAACTTGAGGTCTATTTCCCGCCCGGGTGGGATGCAAAGACCAGCAAGGTGCCGGGGGTCATCCTCTTTCACGGCGGGAGCTGGAGGGGTGGAACGCTCGATCAATTCCGCTATGCCTGCAAATACCTTGCCAGCCGCGGGCTCGTGGCCGCCACGGCGAATTACCGGATGCTTACGAGTGACGAGGTGAAGGCGCTGCCCGAGGGCGAGACCAACAAACGCGTTTGCATCACTGATGCGAAGAGCGCCATCCGCTGGATGAAGCAGCACGCTGCGGAACTCGGCATCGACCCGAAGCTCATCATCTCCGGCGGCGGCTCCGCAGGGGGGCATGTCTCGGTGCTGGCCACAACCAACCCCGGCTTGAACGATCCGGCCGACCCGCAGGAATTCGACACCAGCGTCGTGGCCTATCTCCTCTTCAACCCCGCCTTCAAAAATACGGACAGCAGCGATCCGGAGGTCCATGTGCTCAACCACCTCAAGGCCGGTTTCCCTCCGGCCATCTTCTTCTTCGGGGATCAGGACGGGATCTGGAAACCCGGCTCGGATGCCGCGCTCAAGCATCTCAAGTCGCTGGGGAACACCAGCGCTGAACTCTGGCTCGCCGAAGGACAGAAGCACGGATTTTTTAACAGGCCGCCCTGGCAGGATGTCACGGTTGCCCAGGCGGACAGGTTCCTTGTTGAGCATGGATTTCTCACAGGCACCGGCACGCTTGCGGCTCCGCCCACCGGCGAAAAGCTCATCAAAGCGCCCTGATTCGATACTAGTCCTCCCTCAAACGCCCCCCGACCCATGCACTATTTTCCTTTCTCTGCCCGGCGGCTCCTCCGGTGCCATGTCCAAGCTTCCAGGAAGCGGATACTTCCCCTGCTCTGCTCCCTCACAGCATTTTGTGGCGGAATTGTCGTTGCAGCGCCGGCTGTTCCAACACCGACTCTGGCCGGCGTCGCCTATGGAAATCACCCGAAGCAGGCGCTGGATTTTTGGAAGGCAAAGTCCGACAAGCCCACTCCGGTGGTGTTCTATATCCACGGCGGCGGCTGGATGGGCGGCGATCGCACGAGGATCGGCGTGTTGTCGCCGTTGCAGGACATCCTTGCAGCCGGCATCTCGGTGGTCTCGATTGACTACCGCCATATTCCGGAGGCCACCGCCGACAACGAGGTGCCGCCGGTCAAGGGGCCGCTTTCCGACGCGGCCCGCGCACTGCAGTTTGTGCGCAGCAAGGCGGCCGAGTGGAATATCGACAAGGAACGGATCGGTGCCACGGGCGGATCGGCGGGTGCTTGCTCCAGCTTGTGGCTCGCCTTCCATCCCGACATGGCCGACCCCAAGAGCCCCGATCCCGTGGCGCGCGAATCAACCCGCCTCTGGTGTGCGGCGGTGATGAATGCTCAAACCTCCCTCGATCCGCAGCAGATGAAGGAGTGGACGCCGAACAGCCGCTACGGCGGCCATGCGTTCGGGTTCAAGGCCGATCCTGAGAAAAAGCTTTCGGAGTTCCAGCAGTTTCTCGCGGGCCGCGACAAAATCCTGCCCTGGATCGCGGAATACTCGCCCTACGCGCTGGTCACTGCGGATGACCCGCCCATCTATCTGGTTTACTCCAATACGCCCGCCCTCGGCCAGGATCATAAAGACCCGACACATTCGGCCAACTTCGGGGTCAAATTGCAGGAAAAATGCATTGGTGAGGGAGTCGAGTGCGAGCTGGCTTATCCCGATGCTCCCGGCGTCAAGCATGCCACGGCCAGGGAATATCTGATCGAGAGACTCAATTCCCCCACCAGGCGTTTCAGTAAATCGGAAACCGGTTTTTAGAGGATGCGACTACTTTGGGAGGTCTCTTTCCTGATCATCCTGAAATCCTGACAAGAATTCTTCAATCCCCGGATCTGGGACTATTGCAAAGAAAAGCGGACAGAAACATCCTCTGGTCTCCCTTCTTCTCCTTGGCGGCTTCGCGCCTTCGCGGGCAACCGTCGGAACCTCCGGGAATTCTCTTGTGAGGTTATGCGGGGGTTTTGCAGACTGGAGGACATGAGTGTGCCCGACAACTGCCGGATTTCGACCGATGTGCGTGTGATGTATTTCGATACCGATGCGGGCGGGGTCGTGCACAACATCGTTTACCTCCGGTTCATCGAAACCGCCCGGACCTTGCTGGCGATCCAGATGGGGATGAGCTTCGAGGAAATTGCGCGGACGAATATCCACCCGGTGGTCACGAGGACCGAGATCGACTACAAGCGGCCGGCCCGGCTGGGCGAGGAGATCCGGGTGGACGGACGCGTCACCGAGTGGAGCGGGATCCGGTTTTGGGTCGGGTTCGAGATCGTGCGCCCATCGGATGGTGCCCTCCTGGTCGAATGCCGCCAGGCACTGGCTCTGGTCCGGATGCCGGAAGGCCGCCCGGTCAGGCTGCCCGCCGGGTTCCCGGCATCGCTTTCGCTTGGGGGGTGAGAATATTTGTTTTCGCGCGGCGCGAAGATCGTGTTTACTTCCCGCTCCTATGGAAAACGTGATCATTGTGGGCACGGGATGCGCCGGCCTGACGGCCGCCATCTACACCGCCCGTGCGAATTTGAACCCGCTTGTGCTGGAAGGGCGGATGCCCGGCGGCCAGCTCACCACCACGACCGCCGTGGAAAATTTCCCCGGGTTTCCGGACGGGATTGACGGTCCGGATCTCATCCAGCGGATGCACCAGCAGGCGGAAAAGTTCGGCGCACGATTCCGCTATGGCGTCGTCGAGGAATTCCAGCCTGGCAGCCCGCATCGCGTGAAGGTGGACGGGGAACGGGTGGAAACCCATGCGCTCATCGTCGCGAGTGGAGCGTCGCCGCGATACACCGGACTGGAGGGAGAATCCGCGCTGATCGGCCACGGGCTGACCTCGTGCGCGACCTGTGACGGCGCATTCTACCGCAACGTTCCGGTGTGCGTCGTCGGGGGAGGGGACTCGGCCTGCGAAGAGGCGGGGTTTTTGACCCGCTTTGCCTCGAAGGTTTATCTGATCCACCGACGTGATGAGCTGCGTGCGTCGAAGATCATGGCCGGCCGGGCGCTCGCGAACCCGAAGATCGAGCCGGTGTGGAATTCCGTCGTGAGTGCCTATCTCACCGACGAGGCCGGCGAGGTGCGCGGAGTCCGTCTCCGGGACACGAAGACCGGAGCCGAGAGCGAACTCGAGGTCAAATGCGTGTTTGTCGCGATCGGGCACGAACCGAATACGGCGGCGTTCCGGGGGATCCTTGAGACCGATGAGAACGGGTATCTTGTTCCGACGGCCGGCACGGCTACCAACATTCCCGGCGTTTTCGCGGCGGGCGATGTGGCCGACCACGTTTACCGGCAGGCGATCACGGCGGCCGGCCAGGGGTGCGCCGCTGCGATTGACGCCGAGCGCTGGCTGGCCTCCGCCGAATAAGATGCTGCTGGTGCCCCCTTTTATTCTAGTGTATCGAACAATCTCATGGCCGTGTCCTGCAAAGGAGCTGTTGTAGTAGCCTCGCTCTGTCGAGGCTCATAGGACATCACGGCGACCGAGCGCCGTAGAGACATCTTTTCTTAACCTGCTTCAGCGTTGAAAATCTGCGACCTCACCCAGTTCTACTCTCCGGTCAGCGGCGGGGTGAGGCGGTATATCGAGCAGAAGTCGGCCTATGTGAGGAGCAAACGCCCGGATTGCGAGCACGTGATCATCGTGCCCGGCGAGTCCACAGGCAGCTCCGGGGATGCGCATGTGCGAACCTACACGATTGCTTCCCCCCTGGTTTCCAGAACCTCGCGCTACCGCGCGTTGACGAAGCTCCACCTCGTCGAAGAGGTGCTCGAGAAGGAACGGCCGGACCTCATCGAGTCCGGCGATCCCTATCAGGTGGCATGGAAGGCTGTCGCCTCGGGGCGCGGGCTCGACATCCCGGTCGTGGCATTCTACCACTCGCATTTTCCGGAGGCCTACCTGCGCACGGTCGCAAAGTATTTCGGGCGCGTTGCCGTTTCGATGACCGACGACATCTGCCGCAGATACGTCCGGGCCCTTTACAACCACTTCGCCTGCACGTTCGTTCCCAGCCCCGCTCTGTGCAAGGTGCTTGCATCATGGGGCGTCGAGCGGATGCATACCGTGGATCTCGGGGTGGATGCCGGGGTGTTCGTTCCGGGGATCGCCGACCGGGAGCGGACCCGCGAAAGGCTGGGAATTCCCGCCGACGCGCGCCTCCTCCTCTATGTCGGACGCCTTGCCCGGGAAAAAAATGTCCGGACCCTCTTCGACGCGTTTTCGATCCTGCACGCGCGTGCGCCGGGCCGGTTTCACCTGCTCTGCGCCGGGGATGGAACCCAGCGTCCGTCGGTGATCCGCCTGCGTGACGAGACCGGCTCCGTTCACTGGATGCCCTACTGCAACGACCCACACGAACTGGCTTCGATCTACCGCGCCGCCGACCTCTTCGTGCATCCCGGCATCCAAGAGACCTTCGGGCTCGTCGCCCTCGAGAGCCAGGCCAGCGGGACCTGCGTGGTCGGGATCCGAGGCAGCTACATGGACCGGATCATCTTCAGCGACCAGGAATTCTGGGCCGCCGAAAATTCCCCCGCCGCGCTCGCCGATGCCATCGAGTCAAAGTTCACCCTCGACCTCCGGGAATCCGGCCTCAAGGCCAGCGCCGAGGCAAGGAGCCGGTATTCCTGGTCCACCGTTTTTTCCAGGCTCTTCGAGATTTACGATCGGGTGGTCGTAAATTTCAGCAGGTGACTTGCCGCATTTGACTGGGAAATGATCGGGGAGCCGGTCCGTGCCGGCCAGGCACGGACCGGGTGTGACCGGTCAATTGGTGCCATTTTTGTTGTAGATGTTGTGCGTGATGGTTACGCCAGGTGGTAAATCTGCGGGATCAGGGTCATTTTCTTGAACTTGATCAGACCCGTCAAAAAACAGGTTTTTTGGATCCCCTTCCTCTGGGTTCTCCAGAACGTCGTAGACGTCGTCATCCATGCGCACGGCGACTACGGGGGGATTGGGGTTCTTGTCGCGGTTGTTGCAGTTGAAGATATTGTTCCGAACGGCTACAGTTGGTGTATTATTAAAGCAAATGTTGACGCGATACTGACTGTCCCGCTTGTGGAAAACGGATTCACTGACTACAAGTTCAGTGCAATTTTGTACATAGATGTCATAGTAGTATTTATCTGCACGGGGGTTATCACAATGGTGGTAGGCCGCGAGGTTTTTGACAGTGACTTTGTTCGCGCCATGGACCTTCATGCCATTTATGGAATGGTTCCACTGCGTATCGAGGACGGTGACATTGGAAGTTAGGAAGTTGGCGGTGGTGAAGAAAAGACCATAATCGCCGCCGGTTGCGGTGACACGATCCAAAAGAATATCACCAGACATGCTGGAAAGGTCAATGCCGCGGCCCACCTGCTTGGAGTAGCAGTTTGTGAAGGTGGCACCGCGTCCATTGATGATTCTGAATCCGGCTACGCCTACATAGATTGGGTCTTCTCCCTCTTCGCCGCGGGTCCCGAGCCTGTTGGAGAAGTTCACATCGTCAAAGACCGGCTGGTGCACACAGGCCGCATTTACGCCGAATTGGAAATAGAAAACGGTTGTTGGATTGCGCCAGTCCTCGGCCTGGAAGTTGACTGCCGACATGCTCAGGCTGTGGAAGTCAGGAGCACCAGGACAAAGTGCAAGGTTTTTAAACCGGATTGCGGCTCCGCACTTTTCTCTGGCCGCAAGGAAAGAGAGGTCATAGACGCCGAGCTGGCTGTTACCGAGCGTATTATTGAAAAAGAAGAGCTCGTCCGTAGTTCGGCTATGGATTTGGGTGACGCCCCTGCCATGGCCTTGGATAGTCACGGTGACGGCGGCGCTGTTGGCGGGGTTTTTGAGATCCACCACGACGGTTTTATCAATATGATAATTTCCGGCGGGGACTTCGAGGGTGCCGCCGCCATTGTCGATGATGTATTTGAGAGCGGCCTTGAACCCGGGGCCGTCATCAATTTCGTCGTCGGGGATGACGCGTTTGGTGGGGGGGGTGGGCTCGAATGTGGTTACGTCGATATGCGTCTCAGCGGAGGCGGTGACTGCCAGCAGCATGGCCGTGAAAGCGGCCAGGATCATTGTGTGCATTTTCATGGGATTGGTTTTTCTGAAGAGTTGGTTTATTGCAGGGTGGTCAGTATTTGATGATATCCTTTGCCCCGTCTTCGATATCGATATTGGAGATGGGAATGTTGGAGTTGTTGCCGTAGCGGTTATTGCCCACAATCAAATCCTCGCAGTTTTTATCGACAGTGATATTAGGATTGCGGGGGGTTTCGCCCGCGTTGACGATGAATGTGTTGTTGTGGACTGTGCTCAAGTCGACATTGCTCAATTTCACGTCAACGAAGTCGACGGAGTTTGTCATCGGCCGGATTGTGTTGTCCACGATCTGCACGAGCCTACGGTTTTGGATAAACACGCCGAATTCGTGGGCGGTGATGTCGCAATTGCGGATCCAGTTGGTGGGGATTTTGTCTAGAAGCTTTTCATCTTCTGTTTTCCACCAAGCGTCCCACCAGATGTTAATGCCTCTGTTGCAATTGTTGGCGATACATTGGCGAAAAGCACTGTCTTCTACGTGCATGTTGCTGCGCATTTCAAAGCCGCTTTTTGCTCCGGTCACGGTGCATGTATCGAACACCGGCGCATAACAGTTGCTCGCGTCGAAACCCGAGTCGGCCTTGAAAGTAAAATTACCATCATCATTAAACGGTGCGATGAAGGTGCAGTTTTTGATAATCGAGCGGTAGCATCCAGAGGCTGGGACAACAGGGTTTTTTTCCTCTCCAGCGATGCTGCCGCCCATGTCGAGGCCTTTTGTAAAATAGTCACCGTCGGTCTGGTATCTCATGGTGACATTTTCCATCGTCAGAACACGGCTGTCCTTCACACCACCGTTTTCCCAGACTCCCGGAGACTTGATTGAACCTGAGATCTCTTCTCCTCCGATACGGATCTTGAAAGCAGTCCCGGAGTTTCCCCCGTTGGCGGCGATGAGCTTGATGTCGGAGATGGTGATACGGGGGGTGATGCTGTCGTGTATGAGTTGCAGGAAGCCCTGATCATTTTTGCAAAAAATGCGGGCACCTTGTTCCTGTTCGCTTGGAACATGTCCTCGGATTGCGATGGAGTTGCCGATTTCATGCGTGTCCTTCACCACCACTTGATGAAAGATGCAGTAATCTCCCTCAGGTACAAAAAGAGAGCCTCCGTTTGCCGCGTTGAGAATATTGAGTGCGACCTGGAATGCCACGCTATCGTCATCGACTTCATCAAGACCGTCGCTGATGGCACTGTAAACGGCGTTTTCGGGATTCAAGATTCCTGTGACTGATTCTTCATTGGGGACCGTATATTCCGTTCCATTGCTGGTGACGGTAAATTCATCAGTGGTGCTGTTCGTGACGCTGAATTCGGTCACACAGAGGGAGACTTGGGCGGAGGCGGACGAAGTGAGCAGGGTGAGCAGAAGGGCGGTGCTTCCCAGCCACTTGGCTGCCGGGCCGGAAAGAAGCCCGCCTGTGATCCGGGGTTTTAGGGTGATGTTCATAGGGTTGGTTTTTTGTTGGTTTTTTGTTGTTGGTGTTTTTGTTGGTGTTTTTGTTGGTGTTTTTGTTGGTGTTTTTGTTGGTGTTTTTGTTGGTGTTTTTGTTGGTGTTTTTGTTGGTGATTTCTAATGGTCGGCGAGCTGGCGGATTTCGTCCGGATCGAGGAGTCTTTTGTAGATGCGGATGTCGCGCATCTTTCCCTTCAGGGGGGTGTTGTATTGGTGCGGGGTGACCCCGAAGAAGAGGGGGGAGGCGAGGCTGAAGTCCGTTCCGATGGCGGGCCGGGTGCAGACAGTTTTTCCATCCAATGAGATTTCCGCGCGGCCCTTGGAGCGGTCGATCTTCACCGCGAGGAAGCGCCAGGAATCCGTGGCGAGAGCCATCGGGGGCGAGACCATGTTTTTGTTCCGGTTGCCATGGTCGGTGCGGAGCGAGAGGGACGGTTCGTCCGGACCGGGAGTGCCGGCGGGTTTTGAAGGGCGTCCGCGGACGAGCAGGCTGAAGCCGTCGAGGCCGCTTTGGGAGCCGGAGTTGCTGAAGACGGTTTGGAGGAGCCGGCCAGCGGAGTCCTCGCGGTTCATCCAGAGCCAGAGGGTGATGGTGAAGGCGGGGGGAAGGGCGAGCTCCGGCGAGCGGATGAAGGTCCGACTCTTCACCGAAGCATGTTTTTTGAGATTGGGAGAGAACAGCAGAGCGGGCTTTCCGGCATCCGTCGTCCACCGGGGATTCTGGATCGAGGCGTCGAGTCCGTTGCCCGAGGTATCGTGGGCGATGTCCCCCTTGCCTTCGTTCAGCGGCCAGTGGGCCATCAGGCCGATGGGGGCGGTTCGTTTCGGAGGAAGGGTCTTCACTTCCACATGCCCGGAGGGCCCGACGGTTCCGGCCTGGCAGAATGCGATGATGCGGCCTTCGGGTTGTCCTGCGCCGGTGAGAATGACGCTGCCGCTCTCGACGTTGACGTGCATCCGGTCGGGGAGGGAACTCAACTCGAAACGTGTGCCGATCACCTCGAGTCGGCCAAACCGGGTCTCAAGGAGCATGGGTTGGCCGGGAGGTTGCTTCGCGACGCTGGCGGTGAGGGTGCCTGTAAGGAGGTAGAATCGCTTGTCCCCGTCCGCAACCGATGCCAGGCGCAACACGGTGTCGGACTCCAGCCGGAGGGAGGTCTTTTCGTGTCGCCACGCGACAGTCGCGGAGGCGTCGGGCTCCGTGCGGATGACATCTCCCGCGCGGAGGGCGATGCCATTTGTGGCGGGGAGAGACCTGCCTTTGCGCAGGATGGTGACCGGGCCGCGCACGTCCTCCATGCCGAGCACCGGACTCCAGGCGAACCATGCGGCTGCGCCGCCCACCAGCCCCACGAAGCAGGCGGCGAGGGCGAGGATGAGGGGAATGATTTTTCTGGTCCGCCCGTGAGTTGGCTCGTTCACCCTGAGGCCGGGAGAGCGGTCGATCATTCCCTGGAGCTGAACGAACTTCACATAATACCGCCGTGCCACCGCATCCGTGGCGAGACGTTGCTCCAAGCGGGCGAACTCCTCGGGGGTGATGGTGCCGAGGTTTGCGGCCACGCAGAGAACCTGAAATTCGCGGTCCGGCGTCATGCGGGTATTCCCTCCCGGGCTTTGAGGTGCCGGTCGATACAGGCCAGCAGCCGGGTATAGGCGCGGGCGAGGGCGCGGCTGATTGAGGATTCCGATCGTCCGAGTTGCCGGGCGAGATCGCGCCCGCTGATTCCCTGCCAATGCCGCTGGCGGACGAGGCCGAGATCATCCTCCGGCAATTTTCCGAGGCACGAGGCCAGGGCGTTTTCGCGCACATCATAGTCCGCGATGAGCGGTTCCGCGTCCGCGGCGATCTGGCGGAGGAGTTCTTCGTTGAACTCGATGCGGGAGCGCTCGTGGCGCCGCTGGTAGTGGAGGACTTCGTGATAGGCCACCCGGCAGGCCCACGCGGTGAAATTCGAGCCGGGGGCGAACTCGGAATGCTTCCGCCACAGGACAATGGCCACCTCCTGCAAGATATCCTCCGTATCCTCCCGGTGGATCACCAGGGAACGGACATACGAATGCAATCTCGGCTCGATTGAGACGAACTGGCGCAAAAAGTCGTCGTTGGCAGATTCGGGGGGCATATCGTCAGGCTGCACAATTTCTTGCGCGGCTCGCCAGATAGCAGTGTTCATAAGATGTACTCCCGACAAGCGGATTGTTTGCACTTCTTTTTTTAGTTTGAGTATTCAGTGCATTTGTCTTGTCTGCGGATTTGCCACTTGTTATGAAATGGTATAGTCTTTGATTTTGATGAAAAATCTCCCCGTTTTCTGTTTCCTCCTCCTGTCTGCGATCGCCCGGGCCGACATCGTCAAGGAAGTTCCGAAATCGCAGCGCGATGAACTGGCCGAAGGTCAGACGGTTGTGAAGAGCAAGGACATTGCGGGCGTGCCCTGGCCCCAGCTCAGCCTCTACCGCGTGGTGAACGCCCCCCCCTCGGTTGTCATCGATCTTTTCACGGATTATGGTTCCGCGCCGGCCTTCACCCCCGGGCTGCTCTCCGCCCAGGTTATCGCTTCCAACTCCGATGGGACCAAGGATGTGCGTTATACTGTCAAGGTTCCCGTCATTCAGAAAACCAGCTACACCGTTCGCAACACCTACGAGCAGTCCGGGGAGAGCTACACCGTCTCATGGAAGCTCCTCCAGTCCCCGCTTGCCAAGCAGAGCGACGGATCGCTCCGGATCGAACCCTACGACGGCGACCGCACGCTCATGTGCTACACGAACCTCTGCGTTCCGATTACCAATCTCGTCTCCGGCCTGAAGAACCAGGCGCTCGTTGAGGCGAAGAACACGGTCCTTGCCATCGCCACCGAAGCCGAGCGCCGCGCCAATAAAGCCAACTGATGCGGGCCTGCTTGCTTTGCAGGTCTCTTCCAATCATCCCCACCATATGAAAATCCATCACCTGTTTGTTCCGGCCATCCTGTCCTTTGTCTGTGCCGGAATCTCCGCGGGTTCCGGCGCGGCCCCGAAGAGCAAGCCCAACATCGTATTTTTCCTTGTCGATGACATGGGCTGGATGGACTGCGGTGCGTATGGGTCGAAGTATTACGAGACGCCGCACATCGACCGGTTCGCCGGACGGGCGATGCGATTCACCGATGCCTACGCCCAGCCGCTCTGCTCGCCGACCCGCGCGAGCCTGCTGAGCGGTCAATATTCCGCCCGGCACGGCGTCACCAGCGCAACCGGCCATGGCAAACCCCAACCCGAGGGATCCATTTTTCTGCCAGATCGCGCTCCGCCCGCCCAGCGGATGCTTCTGCCCGAGAGCAAAAACTATCTGGACCCCTCCGCATACACGCTTGCCGAGGCGTTGCGCGATGCGGGGTATCGCACGGCTCACATTGGGAAATGGCATCTCGGGCTCCTGCCGCCGTATTGGCCGGAGCAGCAGGGATTCGATGTGGCCTTCCACTGCCACCCCGATCCCGGGCCCCCCGGGGAATACTTTTCTCCCTACGGCGTGAAGCCCACGGGCGAACCCAAAGGCAACAAGGAGCGCGTGGGCACGGTCACCGACGGACCGCCGGGCGAATACATCGTGGACCGGCTCACCGACGAGGCGGTCAAATTCATCGAGGCCAACAAGGACCGTCCGTTCTTTCTGGACCTCTGGCAGTATGGCGTCCACGGGCCGTGGGGACACAAGGAGGAATACACGAAGCAGTTTGCGGAAAAAAAGGATCCGCGCGGCGTGCAGGGGAATCCGATCATGGCTTCGATGCTCAAAAGCGTGGACGAAAGCTTCGGGCGCATCCTCGACACGCTCGACCGCCTCGGGATCGCCGACAACACGATCGTTGTCTTCAACTCCGACAACGGCGGCAACACGCACAGCAACACCGAGGAGGACGCCAAGGACAAAAAGCGGAAAGCCGACGACCCCCGCCTGCTCGACTGGAGGAAGTGGGCCGGCAATCAGCCTCCCACGGTCAACTCGCCGCTTCGCGATGGCAAAGGCTCGCTCTACGAGGGCGGCACCCGCGTGCCTCTCATGTGGTCCTGGGCGGGCCACATCAAGCCCGGCACGACCAGCGGAGAGGTCGTGGGCCACATCGATTTTTATCCAACCCTGCTCGACCTGATTGGTCTCCCTCTTCCCCCGCAGCAAAAAATCGACGGGGTGAGCTATGCACGGGTTCTCCAGTCGGAAGGAAATCTCGGACGCACAGCGTTTTTCAATTATTTCCCCCATGCCGATCCCGCCAAGGCGGGCGGTGTTTCGGTGCGGGCCGGTGACTGGAAACTCATCCGCTGGTTTGATCCGCAACCCGGCGACCCGGCGCGCCACGAACTCTACAATCTCCGCGACGATCTGGGCGAATCCAGGAACCTGGCCGCCGGGCAGCCCGAGCGCGTGAAGGAACTCGATGCCCTGATCGACGGGTTTCTCAAGGAGACCGGAGCGACATACCCCCGGCTCAATCCGGATTGGAACCCATCCGCTCCCTCAAAGAACGACGACCCGCTTCAGGGATGGGTTCCGAAATCCAGCAAGGCAGTGGTTTCCGGCGGAATGATGCGGGTGGAGGCCGATGGGAGAATGCCTTTCCTCGGCTGCACCCGGATCAAGAGCGCCGGGCCGTTCACGGTTTTGATGCGCGTTCGCTCCGCTGCGGGCGGCGAGGGGAGGATCAACTGGCGCACGTCCGGCCAGGAGACCTTTCCGCCGGAACAAACCGCCGTTTTCGAAATCAAGGCCGGCAACGAGTGGCAGGAGATCCGTGTGGATTTGCCGGTCCAGGGCCGGATGGAACTTTTCCGGCTCTACCTCCCCGCTGACAAATCGCCGGTGGAGATCCAAAAAATCGATTTTGTTTCTTCCACCTCGAAACTATCCGCTTGCGTTTGGGACTTCGGTGCGGCGAGACCGGCTGTCTCCAACTGATGAAAAACTTCCTGCTTCCGATCGCCGCTCTCTGCCTGTCTTGTGGCCCCGTCCTGGCTGAAGGAAAACCCAACATCGTCATCATTCTCGCGGACGATCTGGGTGCCGAGTCGCTGGGCTGCTATGGCGGAGTTCATTACAAGGGCCTTGGCCCCGCGAAGACGCCGAATCTGGATGCCATGGCGAAAGCGGGCATGCGGTTCACGCATTGTTTCGCGACTCCGGTCTGCTCTCCGGCCCGTGCGGAGCTGCTGACAGGGAAGTACAACTTCCGGACCGGCTTCACTGACATCACAGGTCGCAACGGAGCGACATCCAGTCTCGACTCGCAGGCGCACCCGACGGTTGCAGCCTGTCTCAAGGAGGCCGGCTACGTCACAGCTGTCGCCGGAAAATGGCATCTCGGTCCTCCGGAAAACATGGGAGAGATTCCCAAGACTCCGGATGCGGATACCGGGTATCCCCATCCCCGTGAGTGCGGGTTCGACCGCCAGTGCATCCTGGGCGGAGCCCATCTGAGAATCTACGGCGATCCCAAGCGCGGGATTTACACGCCGGACATCATGCAAAAGTGGGTCTTGAATTTCCTGGAAAGCCGCAAGGGCAAAGAGGAACCGTTCTTCCTCTATTACCCGTCGCCCATCCCCCATGATCCCTTCCTGCCTACCCCGCTGAATCCCGACGGTTCGCAGCAGGATAAGCGCGGGGACAATGCGAACTATCCCTTTCTCATCGAATACCTCGACGCCCAGGTCGGCGAGGTCTTGAAAAAGTTGGCGGAACTCGGTCTCAGCGACAAGACGGTGGTCCTTTTCACCGCTGACAACGGCACCAATAAAAAGATTTCCACCGAGATGAGCGACGGGCGGATCATCCCCGGCGGCAAAGGGTCGTTGCTGGACACCGGATCGCGGGTTCCCCTGCTTGCCGGTTGGCCCGGCAGGATCATGCCGGGATCTGTGAACAACAACCTGGTGGATTTTTCGGATCTCCTTCCGACCTTCCTTGATCTGGCGGGTGCCCCTTTGCCGGATGGACTCGACGGTGTGAGCTTCGCCTCGCAGCTCCTTGGCAAGCCGGGCAAGGTGCGCGACTGGGTCCACACATTGATCGTGGATAAATACTTCGTCCGCGACAGCAAGTGGAAGCTGCGCGAAAACGGCGTTCTTTACGATGTCTCCAACGCACCCTATGCCGAGACTCCGATCCCCCCGCATGAAGATTCGCCGGAATCAAAAGCCGCCCGATCAAGGCTGCAGGGCATTGTAGACAAGCTGCACAGTAAGAATCCCCAATAGTCCAGCCGGGCTCCTGCTGCCAGGAAATCGATCTGATCCGCTGGCTCCGCGGTTCCTCACGCAGAGACGCAGCGCCCCCGGGTTCCTGTCCCCGGCGGCTTTTGAAAATCTATAACTGACGCTTTCCTTTCCGGGTTTTCGCCCGACTTCAGTTTGCACATTTCGGGGATGCGCCCCGTCGCTCCGGCGAGGAACATTGCACTGGACAAAATATGAAACACCCGCAATTTTTGAATATGCTGATTCCTCCCCAGGCGAAATATCCCGCACGTTCGATATGGATGTGCCGCAGTCTTTTTTTTGCGTTTCTCTTTTCGCTAACAGTCCACACCGAGGCGGGAACGTGGACATTCAAGAATTGGTCGAGCGACCGGGACATCCCCCAGCCCGCACCGGATGTGGTGACGCATGCTCTCGCTTTCGGAATTCCGTCCGAAACTCCAGTCATGGCCCCCTTCCTGCTCACAAACAAAATTTTCGGGCAGACGTGGTCTGTGTGGACGTATCCGGGCCACACCAAATCTGTCGGAATTTTCCGTATCGGCGAAGGTCACAAGGATGCCATGAGGGTTGGCGGGGAAGCAGCGACTCTGCTGCACGGCCGGATCGGGCCGAAGGGAAAGGACTTGCAGGAAGGTGGCGTCGGTCTGTCGCTGGAATTGACCGGGCTTGAACCCGGGCATGCCTACAACATCGCATTCTTCGGCCTGGGCTTGTCGGTGGACCGCGATGTGCAAGGGAGGGAGCAGCGCCAGATGGAGGTTTCCTCCAGCGATGCTCCGGACCAGCGACAGATGCTCGATTGGGATAACTTACGGCTCCGGGCGCAGCCCAAGTTCGTGGTTTATGAATACACTGCTCCGGAGAACGGACAGGTCGCTTTCAATTTCAAGAGTCCGGACGGGGAGCGGCACATCCGGTTCGGTGCCTTCATCAATTTCCGCGTCGATTAGTTCAGTGCAAAAAAGTTCCTGCTGCCAGGATTTCTTATGAAACCATCCCTGCTTCCCGCTGTCCTTGCCGTCGTGCTCGGTTCGTTCGCCAGCCTTCATGCCGCCGACAAGAAAACATATACTCCGGCTTCGGATACAAAAGGGGACTGGAGTTTTGTCGCCGACCCCTCGCTTCCGAATGTTCTTCTGATCGGGGATTCGATTTCCATCGGATATACCCGCCCGGTCCGGGAAATGCTTCGGGGAAAGGCGAATGTTTACCGCCCGACGCGCGGGAAGGGGCCGGAAAATTGCGGTGACACGTTGATTGGGCTGGATCGTATCGATGCCTGGATTGGAGACAGGAAGTGGGACGTGATTCACTTCAACTGGGGGCTTTGGGACCTGTGCTACCGGAATCCCCTCGTGAAAAATCAGGGCGGCCGTGACAAGGTCAACGGCAAACTTTCCGTCTCCCTCGACGACTACGAAAAAAACCTGGAAAAGCTCGTCGCGCGCCTCAAATCCACCGGAGCGAAACTGATCTGGGCGAGCATCACCGTGGTGCCGGAGGGGGAGGTTGGGCGCCATGCCGGGGACGATGAAAAATACAATGGCATCGCTGCAAAGGTCATGGAAAGGAACGGAGTCGCCACTGATGACCTGTTCGCTTTGACAAAGGGCTTCGCGGGGAAATATTCCAAGGCGCCAGGTGATGTGCACTACACGCAGGAGGGTTCCGATGCCTTGGCTGCACAGGTTAGCGCGAGCATCACAAAAGCTCTCTCACCCTGAGCCGGCCGCTGTCTTTGTCAGCAGGATGAGGTGCCCTGCCTGGCGGCAGACAGCAGCGCCGAGGCTGCACGGCGCGAGGCGCCGCTCGCATCCAGCGAGGAGGTGATTTCAAGCAGTTTGCCGGAAAGCTTTTCCCGGGCCTCCGGATCCTGAAGCAGCCGGATCGTCTCGGCAGCGATGTGCGCCGGGGTCGCTTCGTTCTGGATGAATTCCCGGATGATGTGCGGGGCTGACTTGGCGGGCAGCTTCGGATCCAGAGGAGGATTCATCCGGTAGTTGTTGAGGATATTAACGATGCCAAGGGCATCCACATCAATGAGGCGGCGTCCGATTTCAAAAGTGAGCCATGCGATCTTGTAAACCAGGCAATACGGAAGTCCGAAGTATGCGGCTTCCAGAGTTGCTGTGCCCGAGCAGACGATGCCCGCGGATGCCCTCTGCATGAGGTCGTGTGCTGCCCCGGTGCGCACCGTGACTTCCGGCGCCATCTCACGCATGCGCTGGGCGAGGGACTCGCTGGCTGCCGCGGCTTCAAACCGGATGGCTGGCGCGCTTTTCTTAATGAGCTTTGCCGCCAGTGCCATGACCGGATAAATCCGCTTCACTTCCCGTTCACGGCTGCCGGGAAACAATCCGACAAGTCCCGGCTCGCGGGGTTTGTCGATACGCTCCCTCCCGAGAGCTTCGAGCAGAGGATGCCCCACAAAAACCGTGTGCAGGCCGCTCGCCTCATACATCGGTGCCTCAAATGGAAACACGCAGATCATGAGGTCCAGGATTTTTGCCATCTTCGGAATCCGGCTGCGGTTCCACGCCCAGACCTGTGGGCTGATGTAGTAGAGGATCTTTCCGGTGAATCCCGACAAGCGCAGGGACTTTGCCAGCCTCAGATTGAACCCGGGATAATCCACAAGCACCACTGCCGCAGGTCCTTCCGTGCGGATTGCCGCAAGCATGAGGTGGAATTTTTCCCGGAAATACCCGTAGTGGCGGAGCACGTCCCAGAGCCCGAGCACGGCAGCCTTCCCGGTCCAGTTGTCGAACGGTCCGTCCGCAAGCTCCTGCATCCGGGGTCCCCCGGCTCCAGCAAAGCGGATCGAGGGGGCAATCTCCCTGAGCGAGCGCATTACTTCGGCCGCCCGGGCGTCACCGCTCGTCTCTCCGGCAACAAACCAAAACGTCTGGTCTCGCGATTGCGTGGTTCCGGCTTTTGGCATCAGGTGGAATCAAAACCGCCCCGGAAGATTCTGGCAAGGAAACGCGAGTGGATTTGGACAGTGCGCAAACATCCAAATTTACATTCCCCGCACTTCTCCGCCACCCGGCTGCGGGTGGGGCACAACGACCGACTCAACCCGGCCGTCGAGGAACTGCGTGGTGATGGCCTGGCCATCTGAGAGAGCTTTTGCCGAGCGCACAAATTTTCCATCCGCATCGAGCGTCATCGTATACCCGCGGGCGAGGGCAGCCGAGGGATTCAAGGCTCCGAGCACCGCGGAATCTTTTGTCAGCTCGGAACGTGCTGCATCCAGCGAGACTGTGCATCTTTGCCCCATGGTGGACCGGGCCCCGATGAGAAATGCCAGAGCTTCGGAAATCTTTCGTGACGGACTGTGCGAGGAAAGAGTTCCGGAGGATCTCTCGATCGCCAGACGTCGCGACTGGATTCCGCCGGACAGCCTGCGGAGGAGATCGTCCGAAAGCCGGTCCACGCCCTGCCTGCCCTGCAGCAGGACGCGGCGGGGCTCTGAAAACAGAGCCGTGCGGTGGAGTCCCTGGATCCGCACCGCTGCCGCATCCAGCCGTGCAGCCACCGAGCGTCTCAGCCTGGAGGAAAGTTGAGCCAGATGCGCCAGCAGTTCCGCGCCATCCGCGCTGAGAATCTCCGCAGCGGCGCTCGGAGTCGGCGCGCGAAGGTCCGCTGCAAAATCCGAAATCGTAAAGTCAATCTCGTGCCCGACCGCGCTGACCACCGGGACCGGACTGCCCGCGATCGCCCGCCCCACCGCCTCCTCGTTGAACTCCCACAAATCCTCAAGACTGCCTCCGCCACGGGTCACAACGATCACATCCACCGGCCCGATGCCTGAGTCCGTCGCATTCCCCAGCATCCGCACCGCCTCCGCGATCTCAGCGGCAGCGCCCTTCCCCTGCACGCGGACTGGAAAGATGACCACCTCGATCCCCCGTTGCCGCCGGTGCAGGATATTGAGAAAATCCCTGATCGCGGCTCCGGTCGGGGACGTGACCACTCCGATCCGCCGTGGAAACCTCGGCAGCGGGCGCTTCCGCTCCGGGCTGAAGAGCCCCTCCCCGGCGAGGCGCTGCTTCAATTCCTCAAACTTGGCCTGAAGCTGACCAGCCCCGCGCTCCCTCAACCGGCGCACGATGATCTGATAGTTGCCCCTCGCCTCATAGACGGTGATCTGGCCGAAGATCTGAACCTGAGTGCCATCTGCAAAATTGATTCCGAGCAACTGCGCCGCCTGACTGGCAAACATCACGCAGGCGAGCTGGGAGGAAGCATCCTTCAGAGTAAAATAGATATGTCCCGACGACTGCTTGCGCAGGTTCGAGACCTCGCCCTCGACCCAGACCTCTCCGATACCTGATTCCAGAAGCTCACGAACCTTCCGGGTCAGCGCTCCGACGCTCAAGACCACGGGACTTGAGGCTGGAGATGCCCCGGCGGGCTTCTTTGCCCCGCCTTTTAGATCAAAATCCAACTGCATCCGCACCATCATGCCCGATTTCGCGCCAGTTCCCACTCGATTTTCTTTACAAAACTTTGATGCGGCCGCATCAAAGTTTTGTACGGTGCTACTCGTAACGGAGGGCGTTGATCGGGTTGAGCCTTGATGCGCGCAGGGCGGGGTAGATGCCGGATAAAAAGCCTGCGATCACGGCAAAGGCGACGCTGAACATGATCCCTCCGGCGGTCAATACCGGCACATTCTCTGTGGGCGATATGAGCTTGAGGATTTCGATGAGTCCGACCGAGGCAACAACTCCGAGAAGCCCCCCGATGAATGCGATGCTGATGCTTTCGACGAGGATCTGGACAAAAATGTCGCGACCGCGGGCCCCGACGGCGAGGCGGATACCGATTTCCCGGACTCTCTCGGAAATGCTGGCGAGCATGATGTTCATGATCCCAATCCCTCCGACCACGAGGCTGATCGTGGCGATGAGGCCCCCGCTGAGCTTCGTTGCGCGGATGCTGGATTCCATGCGGTCAAACCACTCTTCGCGGGTCTCCAGATCGAAGTCGTCCACCTCGCGGTGCGTGACTTCGAGTGCGGCCCGCACCTGGTCCAGCGCGGAGCGGAAATGGTTCAGGTCTCCGACCCTCAACGTCAGGGAGTCCAGACGGACCGACTCCAGGGAATCCAGCGGAAAAGCTCCCGAGCGGAAGTCGAAGAACATGGTGGAGTAGGGGATCAGGATGGATTCGTTTTTGTGACGGAAGGGATCATACCTGCGCCCGGAACGGCTGATGGCCACTCCGCTGCCACCCTTGGCCCTGCGCCGCTTGTCCTCGTCCCGCTCATACTTCAGAAGGACACCGACCACCTCGAAAGGCTGGTTGTCGATGAGAAGGGTTTTGCCCACGGTTGCGGCGGGATCGTCCTCCGGCCAGAGGGAGAGGGCGATTTCGTTGCCGATCACCACGCTGTGCAGGCCCCTCTCGATGTCGAGTTCGGAGAGAAACCGCCCGGCCAGAAGCTCGTGCCTCGCCACGACGAAGTGGTCGGGAAAGACCCCGCGGATTTGCTGCCTGTCGGAGTGTGCCCCCGAGGCGACCACGCCGCCATAGGACAGCTCCGGGGAGACGTGGGAGATCAACGAGGCGGAGGATCTAATCGCCTGGGCGTCACGCAGCGTGCGGCCGGGAGAGAGGTTCCAGAACTCGAATTTCTCGTTGGAAATCTCCTTGTTGACCACGCTGACATATTCGAGTCCGCCCACCTGCTGCATGAACGCCCGGGTTCCGCGCTCGATGCCGGTTGTCAGGGCCATCGTCGAGATCAGGCTGCTGACTCCGAGAACGATGCCGAGCATGGAGAGGAAACTCCGGAACTTGTGGTCCGCGATCTCGCGCAACCCGATCCGGAATGCGACGAGGATGCTCACGGGCTGTATTCCCTCCGGATTTTTCCGTCGCGGATTTCAATCACCCTGCGCGAGACGGCCGCAATGTCGGTGTCATGGGTGACCAGCACGATCGTTTTGCCGGCGGCGTTCATGTCCCGGAACATCTTCAGGATCATTTCGCCGGTGGCGGTATCAAGGTTTCCAGTCGGCTCGTCGCCGAAGATGATGCGCGGGTTGTTCACGAGCGCCCGGCCGATGGCCACGCGCTGGCACTGGCCGCCGCTCAGTTGGACCGGACGGCTGGCCATGCGATCTCCCAGGCCGACATCCTTTGCAACCTGTTCTGACCTCTGCCGGCGCTCGGCTGAGGGGAGTCCGGAGTAAACCAGCGGCAGCTCGATATTCTGAACGACATTCAGCTTCGGAAGCAGATTGAACGCCTGGAACACAAATCCAATCTCACGGTTTCTCACCCGCGCCAGACGGTTAGCCGAAGCACTGCTCAGGTCGTTTCCGCAGATCTGCATCCGGCCCGACGTGGGTGCATCCAGGCATCCGAGCAGGTGCATGAGCGTGGATTTCCCGCTCCCGCTCGGCCCGATGATGGAAACAAACTCACCCTCCTCAATCCGCAAATCCACGGCGTCGAGCGCCCGGATCTCCTGATCGCCGACGCGGTAGATCTTGCTGACGCCTTCGAGTTCGACGAGCGACACGGCGGTTCAGGACTTTCCGGGAAGCGCCGGCTCGATGAGCAGAATTTCCTCGCCTTCCTCCAGCCCGGATTTGATTTCCGCCTTGGACATGTCGATGAGTCCGACTGCGACCTTGCGCCGCTCGACCTCTCCGCCCTTGCGCACGTAAACCACCTTGTCGTCCTTGTCCTTGAACACGGCCGAGACCGGGACGGTCACGACCTTGTCCGCGCGTCCGACCTGAACGTCCATGCTGACCGACATCCCGGGCTTCAGCCTTCCGGCATTGTCGAGGATCAGGGCCTGCACTTCGAATCCCTTGATGTTGTTCTTGACCGTTGCGACGGGAGCGATGAACTCGATGCGCGCCTTGGCTCCGGCTGCATCGTCCTCCGCGAACCGGATCCCCATCTCCTGGCCGACCGAGAGGCGTCCGGCATCGAGCTGGTTGACGTGGGCATAGATGAGCAGCCTGGTGAGATCGGCAAAGCTCAAAAGCTGGGTCCCGGAATTGACGCTGGCGGCTCCGACCACGACCTGGCCCTCATTGACAAACACATCGAGAATCGTGCCGTCGCCGGGTGCCATGATGCGGGTTTTGCTGAGGCGGTCGTTCACTGTCTGGAGCTTTCTCTCCGCCTTTTCCAGAGTGTTTTCCGAAATTCTGAAATCGGCCTCCAGATTGGCGAAGACCTCCTTGCTGATGAGCTTTTCCTTGAAGAGCGCCTGAGCCCGGTTGTAGTTGCCCCGGTTTTTTTCGACGGAGAGGCGTGCGCCCTCGATTTCGGTTTCCGCCGCCGCCTTTTCATTCATCAAGTCGGTGTCATCAATCGTGACAAGCGCGTCTCCCTTGGAAACCTGCTGTCCGGCGACGACATGAATTCTTTTGACCTTCCCCCCCACCTCAGGCTTCACCTCGACCTGAAATGCCGGGGTCACTTCGCCAGAGAGGAGAAGATACGGCTCGACATCCGTCCGCTTCGCGGTTGCGGTCGCCTGACCGGAGGGGTTTTTTCCGGAATCGGCCGGCTCCAGCAGGCCGCTCCACCAGGCGACGGCGGAGAGAGCAGCCAGAACGGCGGCCAGAACAAAAAGCTTTTTCACCACCGCGTCATCTTCGTCGTTCAAAAAACTTTTTCAACCCATATCGCTGCCGCGGCAGTGAAGCTGTGGACCGCGCTGCGCCCGCCGACCGGGCCCACTTCCCCGTTGGAAAAAAATCCGGCAAGCGGCCTCCCGCCGGTGGCCCTGGAAAACCTCAGAGCGTCATGGTTCGGCTCCCCGAAAAATTCGGAGCCTCTTCCCAGGCAGGAAAAAAGGAGTGTGGCAAACGGACGCCTTCCCGCGAGGTCGGCAACTTTCAAAGCCCTGACCAGATCGGCTTGTGCAATAGCCCGCTCCCGGAGCTGGTATTGCAGGGTCTGTCCGGTTCTGGGGATTCCGCCGATGACGACTGCGCCGGACCCGGGGTCCGCGCCGATGATGTTGCGGATCAGAAAATCGCCGGGCTTGAAATCCTCCACGTATTCGGTCCCGGCAATGCCTGCGAAGAGGTTGCCTTTCGCCACCGATTTTTCCGAGTCGCTCAGGGATTCGAATGCCGACTCAAGCGCTTCGTAGGCGGGCTGCCCTCCAAGGGAGTATACGACATTGTGCTCGGCGCGGGTGACCGTCAACGGTTCACCGATCGGGCGGCACCCCTGGCTGACGACCGGGATGATGCCGGTTGTCCCACAGAGCGGGATGACGACCGCATCGACGATCCGGTCATTGAGGAAAACCGCGACATCCTCCTCTTCGCCACCGCTGGCAAGCCCCCCTACACAGGGGGCATCGGGAAAGGCCCGGTTCCATTCGCGGAGCCATTCGTCCGTCTGAAAAGCAAAGGGGTCGGCGAGAAGGATTGCTCCGTGCGGACGACCTGAAGCAGGGGTTTGAAACAGGCCGCCTGCTTCCGGGATCAGCGGTTCACCCGCGTCGCATGCCATTGCCAGAATGGCGCAGCCCGATCCCTGCTCTGTCTCCTGACCGCCTTCAATCGTGCCGCCGGCGGTGCAGCCGACGACACAGGAAATGTGGCCGTCCACACGGAGCGTCTCGACGAACTCCGCCAGAAATGGCAGGTAATCCCGGCTGACAAAAGCCACGGCAAACCGGGCGGGACGGGATAATGCTTTCCGGATCATCCGGGCGGCATCCAGCACAGCCTGTGGCCGGAAGGTTTCCGGAATGCTGACGCTGATCGCGCGTGGGATATCCATACTTGCATCATCGCGCGAAGCCCGTGCGAGTCAATCGCCACAGCCCGGAAATTTACTTGGCGCCTCTTCCGAGAAGCACGACCGGGATCGTGCAAAGGACAATGTAGACATCCAGGAACACCGACCAGTTGTCGATATACTCGAGGTCCATCCTCACCCACTCCTGGAAATCAGTGACCTTGTTTCTGCCGCGGATCTGCCAGATGCAGGTCAGGCCCGGTTTCATGCTCAGCCGCCTCCGGTGGGCTGCGCGCTCGAATTGCTCGACTTCGTAAAGGGGGAGCGGGCGGGGACCGACAAGGCTCATCTCCCCTTTGAGGACATTGAAGAGCTGGGGCAGCTCATCGATGCTTGTTTTGCGGAGCCAGTTCCCGAAGGGGGTGATCCGGGGGTCGTTATCGATTTTGAAGACAGGGCCGGTCATCAGATTCCGGGGGGTGAGCTCAGCCCGCATGTCCTCGGCATCCACGCACATGGTGCGGAATTTCCACATATCAAACGGTTTCCCGTGCAGACCTGCCCGCCGCTGGCGGAAAAAGATCGGCCCCGGAGAGGTCCGCATGATGATGATGGAAACCACCACGAAGAGCGGAAACGAGACGATCAGCCCAATAAACGCTCCGATACGGTCCACAATGGATTTTGTCAAAATCGCCCATGAAAGTTCGGGGGTGGTCCTGAAGACGAGCATCGGGCGCTTGGCCATCGTCTCGTAGGACGGCCTTGCCATCGAGGTGTGGATGAAGTCTGCATTCAGCCAGGCCTCCACTCCCTCAGTCTCGCAAACCTCGATGGCTGCCTGCACGCGGTCCAGTTCGAGCCGGTTGAATGCCAGCACAACGCGCCCGACGGAATGCCGGTGCAGCGCCGCCACGAGGTGCTCGATTCCCTGGACTTCCAAATCGATCGCCGCGATCACCTGGATCTCCAGCTTTTGTGATGGAGTGAAGGCGGCGATCATCTTCTGCATGCTTGCCTGTTCTCCCGCGATGACGATTCTCTCGCCAACGCCTCCCCGCTGGAGAGAGCGAATATATAACCAGACAAAAAGCCGCTCCCGGAGCAGCAGGGCGATCGGGGCAAGGATCACGAACAGGATGAGAACCGACCGGCTGGGGATCTGAAGCCTCAGGAAAATGACGGCGGTGCTCAGGAGGAGCAGCAGCCAAAATCCCCCCGCAAAAATCTGGCGCAGCGACTTCCACAAGGTTTTCTCGAGCGGGTAGGTGTAATATCCCTGGATTTCCAGCAGGAACGGGCCGAACGGCATGATCACGGCGAGCATCCAGACGAACTTTGAAAAATCATCGATCGACCAGAGGCTGTCCAGGATGACAATCCCGTTGTAGCGCACAAAGTGGGCGAACCAGAAGACTCCGCCCAGGATGAGCGCATCAAGAACCTGGTTGAACTGGAGGTTGATCTCTTGTCGGCGTGAACTCATGGAAAGGCGACCGCAACCGGCTTGCGCAGGGCGGACATCAATATCATAGTAATCCAATGGGTCAAAAACATAAACCGGCAAATCCTGCTGTTGTCGGGGTTGTGGATTCTCCGCAGGCCCGCCGGCTGGCGGTCCGGCTCAAGGGGAGTGAGGTGGATGTTCTGGAGTGGAGGGCCGACTGCCTCCCGGGCGCAAGGGCGATTCCGGACTCGGCTATTCCCTGGATCCTGACGGTGCGACATCCGGGCGAGGGAGGGATGGGAAACCTCGCCGATCCGGCGCGGGAAAAGCTCTTTATGCGCCTGCTGCCGGGAGCGACCTGCGTGGATGTGGAACTGCGATCGTTCCGGGTGATGCGGAACGTTCTGGAGGCGGCCAGGGGAGTGAGGGTCATCGCATCATTCCACGACTTTCAAAAGACGCCCGGGGCTGCGGCGCTCCGCGAACTGGCCGGCCGGGCTGCGGACTCCGGGGCGGATGTTTTCAAAGTTGCGACCCGGGTTTCCGATCCCGGCGATATCTCCAGGCTGCTGGAGTTGTTCTCCGTTTCGAGCCTGCCGGTTGCGGTCATGGGCATGGGGCCGCTTGGCTTTTCCTCGCGCCTCCTGTTTGCGGCGAGCGGCTCTGTCCTCAATTACGGATGGCTGCACCGCCCGAACGTCCCCGGCCAGTGGCCGGCGCTCGAACTCAAGGCGATGCTGGCCCGGAGGTGATCGCCCGCACTTGCGCCGGCCTCGTTTTTTCGCGAGGGTGAAGGCAGATGAATGACCTCACGGCCCGCGTTTCCGCAGGAACTCCCCTCACTATGGACGAGATCAGGCTTGCCTGCGGCTTCCTTCTCGACGAGGGGGAGCCGGTCGAATCCCGGACTTCATTCCTCCACGCTTTGCATTCCCGTGGGGAGACACCGGAGGAAGTTGCCGGGTTCGTCAAGGTGCTCCTCGACCGTGCCACGGTATTTCCGGCGTCCGGGGAGGGGGTCATCGACGTCTGCGGAACAGGAGGAGACCGTGCGGGGTTGTTCAACGTTTCCACGGCCGTCATGTTTGTCGCGACGGCCTGCGGCGCGCGTGTCGTCAAACACGGAAACCGCGGAATCACTTCCAAATCCGGCGGAGCCGATGTGCTCGAGGCGCTGGGCGTGAGGGTTGATCTGCCTCCCGACCGCGCCGTGGCGGCTTTGGAGTCCGCCGGCTGCTGCTTTCTGTTCGCCCCTCACTACCACCCTTCATTCAAAGCCGTTGCCCCCGTCCGCAAGCTGCTCGCTGAGCGGGGGTCGACCAGCATCTTCAATATTCTCGGCCCGCTTCTCAATCCCGCCCGCCCCGCGTTCCAACTTGCCGGAGTCTTCGACCCCTCGCTTCCGGCTGTTTATGCCAGGGTATTTGAGCTGCTGGGACGCCGGAGAGCCTGGGCTGTGCACGGATCTCCCGCCCTCGATGAGGTCTCCCCTCTGGGTGACACGACAGTCGTCGCCTGGCAGGATGCCCGCACATCCCATTTTGTGATCCGCCCATCGGATCTGGGTATCGGAAGTGTCAACGCGGAGGATCTCCGCGGAGGCACCACGGCTTCCAATGCCGGTATGATTTCGGATATTCTGGCGGGCAACCTCCGGAATGGCGCCCGAACGATTGTTCAACTCAACGCCGCCGCTGCACTCGTCGTGTCCGAGATCGCTCCCGACCTGCTTTCCGGATGGAGCTTGGCCGGCGATGCCCTGGACAATGGCGGGGCCCGGGACGTTCTCGACCGCCTGCGCGCTGCAAGATAGACCCAAAGGGTCAGATGATCAGCATGCAGTCGCCATAGCTGTAGAACCGGTAGTTTTCCCTGATCGCCTCCTGATACGCGCGCAGGACGGGACCGCGGCCCGCGAACGCGCAAACGAGCATCAGCAGCGTCGAGCAGGGGAGGTGGAAGTTGGTGAGCAGGGCGCCGGTGCGGCGGAACTCATAGGGCGGATAAATAAAGATATCCGTGCGTCCGGAGCAGGCGGAGAGAGTTGTTTCCCCGCGTGATTCGAGGACTCGTGCGGCGGTCGTTCCAACAGCGACAATCCTTGATGCCGCATTCAGAGCCTCCGCCGCCTCTGCGGAAATTCCGTATCGTTCCTCATGCATGACGTGGTCCTTGATGCTCCCGGTTTTCACGGGTCGGAATGTGCCGGCTCCGACGTGAAGGGTGATGAAGGAATGGGGGATGCGCGCGAGGACATCACCGGTGAAGTGCAGGCCCGCGGTGGGTGCGGCCACGGATCCGGGCACCGCGGCATAGACCGTCTGGTAACGCTCGTCATCCGAATCGTCGGAATCCCGGTTAAAATACGGCGGCACCGGCATATGGCCGAATTTTTCAAGATCGGGCTCCCGGGCAAACTCCACGACCCGCTCGCCATCCGGCAGCACCTCGACGACGCGCGCTTCCGTGCCCGCGATCGGAACCGCGGCCCCGACCCGGGTTTTCTTGCCGGGTTTCGTCAGGCATTTCCAGCGCCGGTCCCCGCACGGCTCAAGGAGAAAGATTTCGATATGCGTTTCCGGGCTCAGCAGGCGTGCCCGGATGACCCGCGAGTTGTTGAGGACCACATGATCACCCGGGCGCAGGAACCCCGGGAAATCGGCAAACATCCGGTGGGATACTTGTCCCGATGCCCGGTCCAGGACCAGCATTCGCGACGCGTCGCGCCGGGCCAGCGGCCTCGAGGCGATCAGCTCCTGTGGGAGTTCGTAGAAATAGTCAGTCACGCAGTCGCTCATGGGAAGCAGGTCTCTTTCCGCAAGGGCGGGTTGAAAACGTCAACAGAGCCGGGAAGAATGATGGCATCGTTGCCATACCGTGGACAAATCAGAGTGGGGACAGTGACCCCGGCGGGCTTCACTTCACTTTTGCCCCATACATTTCCCCCAGCAATTCCTGGAGGGCTTCTGTGTCCTTTGTGGAGAGGGTTCCGATTTTCTTCCCGAGCCCCTTTTTGCTGATGGCGCGGATCTGTTCGGCGCAGATGTCGGCCTCCATTCCATTGCAGGTGATTTGAAGGCGCGTGCGCCAGCGGGGGCGCAGGACCGATGTGAGAGGGCAGACGACGACTGTCGGGAGGGCGCTGTTGAGCGAATCGAGGCTCACGATAACGCCGGGGCGGGTTTTCCCCATTTCGCTGCCTTCGGACGGATCGAACCGGCACCAATAGACGTCGGATCGTTTCACCCGGATTTCCTTTTTCCTGCGCGGCGTTTTTGCGGCGGGCCTTCCCGCACGACGCAGTTATTTTCTTCGGAGTGCTCCCATGGGATATCCGCCAGTCCGTCTGCCAGCGTATGATCCCAGTCCGACCAATCCTCCTTGGCGGCCACTATTTCGCGGGCGGTTTCCTCCCAGGAAAGTTTTTTTGCGGGAGTCGTTTTCGATTTGAGGATGACAGCATCGCCGCGGTCTTGGATGAGCAGTCCTGAGTCAAACCCATGTTTGCGGATGAGATGGGCGGGAAGCCGGATCCCGCGTGAATTTCCGATGCGGGCCAGAGAAATCTCGTGGGTTTTCATCATGTAATTACAGTGATTACAAAAAAACGGCGGTCAAGTGAAAAAGAGGGTTATGATGGGTTCCTCCGGGAAGTGAGGCGGGAGGTTGATATTCCGGGTTGGCATGGGGAATCAAGATTTCCGAGACATCCAGGGCATCGCCGTGATCGGGATTCCTCACTTCTTCCTGATCCGCGTGAACCCGCAGCGGGTCGCGGCGGCGCCGACAAGGTCCGCCACCCGGCGCTTCAGCCTCCAGACTCTCCGGAAGAGGAAGAGGACGAAGACGATATACGGAACCCAGAGCCAGAGGTCGCTGCCGGGGACGAGGAACTGGCGGTAGAGGAGGATGCTGAGCAGGATGATGTTGATCAGGAAAGTCGTCGCAACCATCCGGGTGGCGAGGTGGACGCGTGTCAGGCACTTCGGGCCCCCGTGGTATTCGGTGACCGAGCGAAGTTTGACTCCCCACCAGAAGCTCCCGTAGATCTGCAGATCCCAGTCCTTCCATCCGGTGTCCGTCGAGTAGTTCCAGCCCTCGCTTTCCAGAGCGCCGATGATTTCCTGGAGCAGCCGTTCGCGGCCGTGTCCGTCCTCGCTCCAAAACCGCAGGTGGGAGATGCTTCCGCCGGAGGGAGTGAATCCCGGCTCCGCGCTTGCGATGACCGCGGGCGGGGTGCGCTTGAATTTGAGCCAGGTGAAATACCGCGCCCATCCGCGCACGAGCGGCTGGGCGAGCGCAAGAAACGCGACGAGGAGGCGCGCCCGCACGGTATCATGTTTCGGCTCAAGCCTCGCGTGGATCATGTAGGACAATGCCACGAGCAGGGTGCCTCCGAACATCAGGTAGGGAACAATCCGCAGGAATGGCAGCGGGATTGAAACCAGGAACACGAATGCGGTCAGCACCACCCATTCGATGCTGCTCAGATAGGCCGCGAGGTCGGATTGCGGGGTCGGGTAGATGGATTGGAAAAGCCCCTCGCCAAACACGCCGTGGTAGATGACCGGCTTGTTGACGAGCCATGTGAACCGTGGCGCTCCGTAGATCTGCCCTTTCCATTTTGCGGTGCCTGTCGGACCGAAAAAGACCAGGTGCTGGAACCGGAGCATCGACTCGGCTTCCCCGTATCCCTCCTGCTGCTTTTTGAACGCGCCGAGCGAGAACCGCCGGTAGTGCCAAACAATCGCCGCCGGGCTGAACGCGATCACACCGCCTGAAGATTGCAGACGCCAGCAGAAATCGACATCGTCTCCGGCCTTGCGGTATTCCGGATCGAACCCGCCTGCCTGCTCGAACGCCCAGCGGTGGAATGCCATGTTACATCCCGGAATGTGCTCGGCGACCACATCGGTGAGCAGGACATGGCTCGGTCCTCCGGGGGCGGCCGACACGCACGCCTGCACCCAGTTCTCCGCCGGCGGGGATATGTTCGGTCCGCCGACTCCCGCGTAATCCCCGCTGAGCAGTGTTCCGACAAGGTAATATAGCCAGTCCGGGTCGGCCATGCAGTCGCTGTCGGTGTAGACGATGACATCTCCCTTTGCGGCGCGGGCGCCGACGTTTCTGGCGAAGCTGAGCCCCTTGTTCTCCTGCCGGATGTTGACAATCCACGGGTGCTTCGCCGCGATTTCCTGCGTGTTGTCCTTCGATCCGTCATCCACCAGAACGACCTCGTAGTCCGGGTAATCGACGCGTTTGAGCGACTCCAGACAGCGGTCGAGGGTCTTGGCTCCGTTGTAGGAACACACGACGACAGATGTCTTGGGATACGAGGGAAGGGCGACGCGCGAGGTCATCGAGCCTTCGCCGAAAAACAGCTTTTTCACCGTTTCGAAGGCGACTTTCCGCGAGCGGTCCCTTCGCACGAGCCCGAACGCCCAGTCGAGAATCTCCTGGCCACCGCGGAACCATTCGTCGGTCCATGCGTAGACGATCGTTCCGGCAAGCCCGCCGCGCACCACGCTCTCGATGTGCCAGCGCAGCATCTCCGCCTGCTCGGATTCCGGATGACGGATCGTATCCATCCCGAATTCCCCGAGGATGAGCGGCTTGTCCTCGGCGAGGTTTTGCAGGCGCGCGAGGTATCGTTCGAAATCCTCCTGACGGTGGAGGTAGACGTTGAACGTCACGAAATCGCTGTTCTGCGGGAGGAGGTATTCGGTCGGAGGGTAGCTCGCATACGAGAAGAGCGCCTTCGGGTCCGCCTCGCGGCCGATGTTGATCAGGCGCTCGACGAACTCGGTGACCTGGCGCGCGCCGAGCCACCGGACCATCGTCGTCGGAATCTCGTTGCCGACCAGGTATCCGAAAACCGCCGGATGTCCGGCATTTTTCAGGACGCCCTCGTGGACCGCGCGCTCCGCCTCGCGGCGGATTTTAGAATCGCGCAGGAACTCCAGATGCTCGGCCCACGGGATCGAAATCAGTGCCCGGATTCCCCTGGCCGCGCAGAGGTCCAGGAACCAGCGCGGCGGAACGTAGTAAATCCGGACGAGGTTCACTCCGGCCTCGACCATCAGTTCGAGATCCTTCGCGGCGCTCTCCGGTGTCCCGAAATACTCGCCGTTCTCATCGGGGGCAAACGGACCATACGTCACTCCCTTGATGAAAAACTTTTTATCCCCCTCGAAGAAAAACTTGGCGCGCACGCGCACCGGCAACAATTCGATCACGCGGATTCCATACCACCGGGTTGATTCCGATGCGAGCGCGGATTTCTGAATCCGTCCCGGTCGCGCATCTGTCGGACAGGGGGGGCCTCCTCTCTCAACTGCCGCCCGGCTGAGTTCAGAGGATCCGGTCGGCCAGATGGTCCTTCCAGGGGATGCCGGCTGCGGTGCGCGAGGCGAGGTCTGCGGCGATGGCGGATTGTTCGTGCCGGTAGAGCAGGCCGAGGCAGGCACTGTTTGTCATGACATCCAGGCCGGCGCCGCGGATCAGGACCCGGCATTGGGGTGTCCAGCTCCTTGCATCCGGCAGAGGGGCGGTATCCACGACGGTCCCCGGCTTCTCGATCGCGATTCTCTGGGCATGAAGCTGCCGGGAGATGGAGAGGAGAAGCCTGCTCCGATGATCCCGATAGAGATCCGCTGCCTCCGGCGGCATCCGGTCGCCACCCGTCGAGAACATCAAATGCCCGCCCAGCCGGGCGAGGCAATGGATGTATGTCCTCAGCTGTTCAGCCTCTTCCCTTGTCAGGGTTTTTCCCTCCAGCACTCCCACGAGGACCTGTGCGTCGGCAGCCGCAAGGGCGACGCGTGCTCGTTCGGGGATCGGGAGGGAACGATCGGGGCTGGATGCAGTCTCCTCAAGCAGCCCGAGCAGCTCCGAGAGGCGGTCGCGCAGCTCATTCTGCGGGAGGGCAGGCCAGATCAGGCGGCGCATCAGGGCGGAGAGGGTTGCCGCCAGCACGAGGCACATCACCGGGCCTGCGATGTCTTGGAACCCGACCGGGCGCTGGGCGTTGAGCCCGACCAGGATGACGCACATCAGGAGCGAGACCAATGTCGCAAACGATCTGATGACCCCTTTTTCCAGCAGGTAGCCCGTGAAAAACAGGGAGGTTCCCAGAAGGATGTTCAGGACCGCATAGCTCGACATCATCGGCGCTGCGACCAGCAGAAACAGGAAAAAAACGATACAGGCCAGCACGGTGCACACGAGGACATTGAAGACGCCGAGATCGCCCTTGCGATCGGTGTTTTCCAGCGAGAAGGCGGTGAACAGATAGGTGCCGACGACCAGGAGATCGCCGCCCGGAGGATGCAGCCAGTCGAGCAGGAGGAGGCCCGCCGCCACGGCAAGCCCGCCCCGGATCCCGGCCCGGATCCACCCGCCATCGGGCAGCGTGAACTTTTCAAAACGGATCAGCGGAAAGCTTTCCGCCTGTCCGTCGTCCACTGCGGGAAGCAGCGTCGCCAGCTCGGAGAGGGAGTCGAAGATCTCGTGGACCGAGAGGGCGTAGCCGGCGTGCTCGAGCGATTCGTCAACGGGGAGGTTTTCGCCGAGACCGTCCAGGCGGAAGGCGAGCAGGCGGGACTCGTAGGAGCGGAGGCAATCCGCCGTGCGATCCAGGCTCGCGCGGCGCGAGGCATCGTCCGCTGCGGGATCGGCCAGCGCTTCGATGGTTTTTGCCATGGCTTCGTGCAGGGCGGTGATTTCGGCTTCGATGTATTCCCGCAGGCGGGACTCCGCCGGAAGGGTCCGCCCGAAATTTGAAAGCGAGGTGCTCAGGACTCCGAGCTGGGCGACCACCGCGTCCACCCGGGGTTTCCGCCGGCGGAACCCCGTGCTTTCCATGCTGCCCAGGCGGATCATTTTTCTGAGCTTTGCGAGCCGGCCTCCGATGGTTCCCAGAACATCCGGCACCTCGCCGGCCCCTCCGGAGAGAAAACCATCCGCCCTCTGCCGGAACAGCCGGCCGAGGATCAGGAGCGTCCCCCGCACCTCGTCGCTGAATTCCTTCCGCGCGTAGCGTGGCCACACCGTCGTGGTGACGATCATGGTGACGATGATCCCGAGGCAGATCTCCTCGCATCGCGCCAGGCCGACGTGCCACGAGAAAGCGGGATTCATGAGCCCCTGCGTGGCCACCAGCGTCGCCGTGTAGCCGCACTGCCGGAATCCGTAGGGGGCGAGGGTTCCGCCATAGAGAGCCGTGGTGGTCGCGACGAGACCTCCCATTGCCGCAAGGAAGAGCACCGGATTTTGCTGCAGCGATCCCGTGATGAGATAACCGATCACCGCACCGCAAAAGGCCCCGACAATTCTCAGGACCGTCTTCTCGGCGATGGCTCCTACAAATTTCGGCGTCGAGAGGACAAACGCCGTCGTGACCGCCCATGTCGGCTCGTCGAGGCGGATGAGCAGCGCAAAAAAGAGGGCAATCGTGCCCGCCAGCGCGAACTTGATTCCATTCCGCACGGCCGGATCCGCGAGGAAGCTATCAAGCGGTTCCCAGGCTGCCCGGAAAATCCGCCGGCTGAAGATGCCAGACGGCATGGACAGGCCGCGGGGCATCACCTGATCGTGCCGCTGCCGAAGGCGAGCGTCGCGAGGCTGGCGGCGATCGCATGATCGGATTCCGCAGCGAGCGCACGGGCCTGTGCATCGGCCGCGCGGGCGGCGAGAACCTCCTGGACCGGATGGAGTCCCTGCTGAAACCCGGCAAGCAGGGATTCGTAAGTGGAGTGGGAAGCCGCCTGCAAGGCCTCGGCGGCCTCATGCTGCGCCAGCGCATTCTTGGCGCGCGTATACGCTCGCCAGACTTCCGCGATCGTGCGCTCCCTGGCCAAAGCCAGTTCCTCCTCGGCGGCACTCTGCGCGGATGCCGCCGCGCGGTTTTTGTTTTCGTCGGCGAATCCTGTGAATGCCGGCCACTGGACGGTGAGGAAGCCGGCGTAATTCTGCAGTCCGAATCCGAAGGCATCGAGCGGCCCGGTATTCTGGACCGATGTGTCGAACCGGTTGTAGTCGGCAATTCCGGTCAGGGCGAGTTTCGGAAGCCGGTCTGCCCGCGCGGCACGAAGTTCGGCCTCGCGGGCCTGGACAACGGCGACTTTCGCAAGGAGGTCAGGGCGTTTCCTCAGGGCGGATTTCACATAAGCATCAAGCGGTTCCTGCAAGCCGTTGCGCAGCTTTTCAAAATCCGCTGCCGCCAGTTTGAGTTGCTGACCAGGCGGCAAACCGATGGCCTCCGCCAGATCAACCCAGGCGAGCGATGCGGCAGCCCGCGCGGATTCCAGCCCGTAATCAGCCTGCGCTTTGGCCTGTCTTGCTTGGAGCAGGGGAGGTTCCGTGAGAAGGCCCCTGGTGAAGCGCGCCTCGGTCGCCGCAAGCACCTCAGCCGCCGACGATGCCGATGTCGCAGCGGCTTCGGCCTGGCGCCGCGCGGATTCGAGCGCATAGTAGGATTCGGTGACCCGGAACGCGACCGTCTGGTGCGCGGCATTGAAAGCGAGGTTTGAGGCGGCGAGCATTTTCTTTGCCGCCTCATGCCGCGCCTGGCGGGTGCCGAAATCAAACAACATCCAGCGCAATGCCGCTCCCGCGTTGGCTGCCCGATATGCGCCGGAGGCATTTTGATCCAGATCGATCTGCGACGGCACCTCGCTTGCAAACAACGCCCCGAGCAGTCCGGCCTGCTTCTCAAGCCCGGACAGGTTGTTGTTGAAGTTCATGTCGAGATTCCAAAGCCCCCCGCCGTAGGATGCCATCACGGCGAGCATCGGATAGAACTCCGCCGCGGAGAGTCCGGCCCCGGCAGCAGCCCCCCTCGCTGCTTCCCATGCCACGCGGGTTGTCCGGTTCCGGCGCTGGGCGAGATCGATGAGATCGGGCAGGGAGTATACTTTTGAAGTGTCGGGTTCCGGCGCCTCCGGACCGCATTTTTTCTGCAGGCTGGCTGCGAGTGCTGCGGAATCCTTTGTTTCCATGGGCTTGTCCGCGCCCGGAGGAGCCTGTTTCAAAGGGGAAACCGCCATGCATCCGCTGAGCAGGAAAAGTGGGATGAGGGGGAAGCGCATGGCGTCCCTTGAAAATTTCAAAATCTTCCTTCCGTGGCGAGCGTGGAATGATGCTTTAAAAACCTTCCCGGGGCAGCCCCCTGGAAACTGCCTTCTCCTGCCAGTCGCAAGGCAAGAGAACCGTCACCGGTCGGCATGGCCATCCCCGGGCAGGAGATGGACGAGATTTCCGAGCCGGTCGAGGAGTTCGAGAAGCTGTTCGGATTCGCGCTCCGAGCCGATCTTCCCGTCGTGCCCGCCTTGAGCCATTTCCTCGGACAGATCGCTTTTGGCGGAGTCAATCAGCGCGGTAAATGCCTCCTGCTCGCCGTCGAAGACATGAAAGGTTGCGAATTTGCCATCACAAAACCGGGAGAGCAACGCGTCGCCGAGAGGCGAACCTTCCGTGACGCGATTGAACAGACTGTGGAGAAGGGGCGCGTCGGAGTGATGGAAGTCAAAAAACACGGTTCCCGTGGGAGCTCGGTGGGTTTTCATAGGCGGCTGTCGGAATGTGACGATCGTAACCGGCAGGCCGGAAGCGATCAAGCCGTTGTGAACGGCCGGAGAGGATGTCCAGTTTTGGCCTCGCCGGGCTGGCCGTGGAGGTGCTACTGGACAGGAGCATGGATGACCCCGTGACATATTGCAGGTTCGGCAAGCGTTTTCTGGACGGTTTTTCCTGGATCGCCCCGGTGACGAACAACCGGCTCGGTGACGCGCTCAATATCGAGTTTGTCCATGAGCAACTCTTCTTCATCAAAGGCGAACAAGTCGTGGAGAACATCGGTTACAGCGAAAAGGGAAAGCGCTTCAGCGAAGAGGAATATGGCAAGTCGATCCGGACGCTCGCCGACCTTCAGAAAAACGGGTATTGGCTTGTCGGCCGGGCGTTTCATCCGGATGCCGCGCGGGAAGCGCTCGCCGAGGTCGACGACGGCCACTACTATTCATTTTTCAGCAACCAGTGCCAGGACTGGGCGGATCGGGTGACCCGGCGCATGGAACGGATTGAAAAGGAGCGAGGGCTGAAGCCGCCCGGGAACCAGGAGGGGGAGACAAAGGAGAACCGGTTCTGGAAGGAAAAGCCCCCGACAGCTCCCGCATCTGCACTGCTTGCGCTGCTGGCAATCGGGCTTGGGGTCGGATGTTTTCTGGCCCCCTCGATCGCGGCGCATCGATCGGTCTGGGTGCTCGCCCTGTTTCTCGGGGTCTCCGGCCTATCTGAGATCGCCTATGCCCTCCACGGCAGAAACTGGAGCCAGATTCTCGGGACGATATTCTTTGCGCTTCTCAATATCCTGGCCGCCTTCGCGCTGTTTCTGGACACCCGGATGGCAGCCCAGTGGGCGGGCGGCCTGTTTGGAATTGCCTTCGGGATCAACGGGCTTGCGAGGATCCTCGTGGCGGTTCGAAGCCGCCCGTTCCTGCAATGGCTCGGCACGCTTCTCACCGGGGGCTTGATGCTCGTCGTTTCAGTTCTTTTGCTGACCCATACGATCGGCGAGCGCGACGTGATCTTCGGCATCATGATCGGATGCAACCTGATCCTTGGAGGCCTCGGCACGCTCTGGCTCCGATGGACCGGTTCCCCGCCTGCCGCCGAGGAGCAACTTCACGCCTGATCCGGGGTCAATTTTTTCTGCCGGTGGTCGCGACGCCCTCGATGAAGGACTTTTGCGTGAAGAAGAAGAGGAGGATCACCGGAAGCACGATCAGCGTGGATGCGGCCATGAGGTGGTGCCAGGACGTGCCTCCGTTCTGGCTCTGAAAACTCTGCAGGCCGAGCGCAAGAGTGAAGTTTTTCTGCTCGGTCAGGTAAACCAGCGGGCCCAGAAAATCGTTCCATGTGTAAAGGAACTGGAACAGCCCGACGATCAGGAGGGCCGGTTTGCTGAGCGGGAGGATTACCCGCAGAAAGATGCCGAACTCCGAGCATCCGTCGATGCGCGCGGCCTCGGAAATCTCTTTCGGGATGCCGAGAAAGAATTGCCGGAGCAGGAAGACGTTGAAGGCACCGGCAAAGAACGCCGGCACCCAGAGCGGCTTGAAGGTTCCGATCCAGCCAAGCTCTTTGAAAAGCCCGTAGATCGGGACCATGACCACCGGAAACGGGATCATCATCGTCGCCAGCAGGACAAAAAACACCTTGTCGCGGCCTTTCCACTCGATGCGGGAGAACCCGTAAGCCGCAAGCGCGCTGCTGGCGACCGTTCCGGTGACGCTGAGCAGGCAGAGCAGCAGCGAGTTTCCCGCATACCGCCAGAAATCGTGCATCTCGCGGATGGAGTCCGGGTAGTTCTCCCAGCAAATCCGCGAGGGGACCCAGGCCTGCGGCAGCGACATCGTCTCGTTGAGCGGCTTGAGCGATGTCGAGACCATCCACGCAAGCGGGGTCAGGAAAGCGATGGCCGCCAGCACGAGCGCGCCGTAAATCAGGGCTTGAGCGAACCGGCTGTTACGGTGACCGGTCATTTTCCCGCGTAAAAGACGTGGCGCTCCGAAAGCTTGCAGGCGGCGAGCGTGAGTAAAAGGATGACCAGGAAAAGGATGACTCCGATGGCGCAGGCGTAGCCCATATTCCAGTAATCGAAGGCGTTCTGATACAGGTAGGTGGCCAGAAAAAGCAAGGAGCGCTCCGGACCATCGCCTCCGCCGGTCATGACAAACGGAACGGCGAATACCTGCAGCGAGCCGATGAGCCCCATGATCATGTTGAAATATATCACCGGCGAGATGATGGGCAGGGTGATGTGGATCGTTTTTTGCAGGAAGTTCGCGCCATCAATGTCAGCCGACTCATACAGGTGGCGGGGGACATCCTGAAGTCCGGCCAGAAAAATGACGACGGCGTTGCCCGCACCCCAGAGCACGGTGAAGATGATTCCCCATTTGGCAAACCGCGCGTCGGCCAGCCAGTTTGGTGCCGGCCAATCGGTGCCGAGGATTCCATTGATGACACCCAGCACCGGGTTGAGAACCGTGTTAACGAGCCCGAGTTCGCCGTTGAGCATCCATTGCCAAAGCACGGCGAGGCAAACCATCGGCACCAGCGAGGGGAGGAAAATGATTGTCCGGAACAGCCCGCGGCCCCGGACATTGAAATTCAGCAGGACCGCCAGGCCCAGCGCCACGACCAGCCCCAGCGGAATGGCGAACGCGGCGAAGAAGAGCGTGTTGTAAAGCGCAGTCCAGAAGACCCCGTCGGTTGCCAGGTCCCGGTAGTTCTGCCCTCCGATGAAGACCGCGGGCGAGAGGGCCGAATAGTCGCACAGTGAAAAGTAGAGAGATCCGGCAAGCGGATAGGCGCAGAATGCGAGAAAGCCGACAGCCCACGGGCTGATGAAGAGCAGCCCGGTCAGCAGGTTGTGCCGATCCCGTTTGGTCATTGTTCCCTCCACGATTTTGTATGCGCCGGCGCGATTCTGCGCCAGCGTTCAATCCGGCGGTCCAGATTTTTTTGCTGCCGTTTCTGGACATCCCCGAGGGCGTCCTGTGCCGGGGCTTTTCCCGCCCAGATTCTGGAGACGGCATTGCCCATGTCGCTTTTGAACTCGTTCCATGTTGTGACGGCGGGCGCGGTGCGGGCGCCCGGGCCTTTGGCGAGGTCGAGGAAAGTCCGGATATGCGGGTTGGGGTGACCCTGGAAAAATTCCGGACCGCACTCGCGCAGCGGGCTGAACTTCTGCTGGAGGAGGCACAGCTTTTCCATCGGCGCGCGAGTGTTGACGTAGGCGATGAACTCGAAGGCTTCGCCCGGGTGCTTCGCTCCCGTCGGGATCACGAGGATGTCACACTCCACGATGCTCACTGCCTGTGGATTCGAGGGATCGCTCGAGGGGAACGCGGCCACGCCCCACTCGAAATCCGGCGGCGCGTAGTTCCGGATGAAATTGTGGATCCAGTTGCCCTGAAGGATCATGGCAACGCGGCCGTTGAAAAATGGATTTTGCGGCGAGGCAAAGTTGCCGAATCCATCGCGCATCGCGAGCAGGTTCTCCGCTCCGAACCGCTCCGGATACGATTGCACCCACCGGTAGGCGGCCAGGTTCTCCGGCGAATCGGCGGTGACCCTCGAGTCGCCCTCCAGCAGCTTCCCGCCAAACCAGAATCCCCAGAGAGCGTTCCACCATCCGGGTTCCTCGGGCAGGTGGCCGATCGTCTGCAGCCTGCCCGAAGCGGACCGGCGCGTCAGCTTCCCGTTGAAGGCTTCAAGCTCCGCGATCGACCTGGGAGGCCTTTCCGGATCCAACCCCGCCTCCCGAAACATCTTTTTGTTGTAGATCAGCGCAACACTTGCCGGCGTGGCAGGAAGCGCCCAAAGATGACCCCGGTAGTGGCACATGTCCCAAAATACGGGAATGTAGGCGCCTCGATGGATGCCCCTCTCGCGGGCAGGCCCGTCAAGCGGAGTGAGGGCATTGTTCTCCGCATAAACCGGGAGATTGGCCGCCCAGATACCCGCCACATCCGGCGGCACCCCGCCGGCAGTCGCCAGCATGAGCCGCCGGTCGATCTGGCTCACGGAGCTGTATTCGACAAAGATCCGGCCCTGGCTCGCGTTGAAGTCGTCCACGACAGAGCGCATCGCATCGGCCTCAAACCCGGTCCATTTTTCCCAGTATCTGATGACGATCCGTCCGTCCCCCGCTCCTGCCTGGAGCGGAACGCCGGAGCCGGCGAGAAGAACCGCGACGCAAAGGACACGATTCCAGATGGTGCGGACGGGCGGTGGGGTGCTGGGGGGATCGTGCGTCATCCTTAACGGAGCTTGACGGATGTTTCCGGGGAAACCGCGACAAGTCAAACAGGAGAAATCCGGAGTCGACGGGGCTCGAACCCGCAACCTCCGCCGTGACAGGGCGGCGCTCTAACCGATTGAGCTACGACTCCTTGAAAAGAGCCCTGAAGTATGACCTGCGGAGGGAATGTTGCAACGTTTTCTTCGTTATTTTTTTCGCCGCGCGCGGCTGCGGCAACCCTCGCCTTATTTCTATGTTTGCGCCCGCCACATCGTCCGAACGCAGGTTTCATTTTAGATTGAAATACATTTCCGGATGCCCTATTGGTTGCCACATGCAGGCTGCAGGTCCGACAGATCTCACTGATACCCGTCACCGCTTCGAAAGCGGGATGATCGACATATTCTCGGAGCTGGCCGATCTTTTTGGGAATCCCCGGTCCCACGGGCAAATTTACGGAATCCTTTTCTGTTCTCCGGATCCGCTGACCATGGAAGAGATCACCGGGCGCATCGGGATCAGCATGGGATCCGTGAGTCTGGGGCTCCGTGCGCTTGAAAGCCTGGGAGCCGTTGAAAGACACACCGGAAGTCGATTTGCTCTTTACTCTGCCAGGCTCGAGCTAAAAACCCTCATCAACGGGTTCATGCGCAACCGCCTCATTCCCCGCCTGGAAAAAAGCAATGCGACATTGCAGGCGCTGTCGTCGCTCTTGGACCACATGCCTCCCGGGGAGGCAAAAGAGGCCGGGTTCCGGCTTCAACGCGTAACCAAGTGGCACACCCGCGCCACCCAGTTTCTCCCGCTGGCTGAAAAGCTGCTGAGCAGCAAAAAGTGAATGATGAAGGAGGAGCAACGACACGTCGGGGGCTCGGGAAACCGGGGGTTCGGAGGCGCCGCCGTTCGATTTTTTACATCTCTGGATACAGCCCGGGAGGAACTGATCGCAATTTTCGTGGCAGGGAGAACCAGGGTGCGACAGCCCTGGTAAAAATTCGCTTCAAATTTCGCTCATTCTGTTTGCGCAGCGCGGAAAATTTCAAAAATAAGTGTGTGGTCTTTGGCGAAAAAAGCCGGAATGACCAAAGGCGGCAGCTTGCCCGCGCCTCTCGCGGGAATGCGGGATTTGGAATTTGAAATAGCATTTAATCCTCATGAAAATCCTTGTCACCGGTGGAGCTGGTTTTATCGGGAGCCATGTCGTGAGCCATTACCAGGGGGCGGCTGAAGTGGTGGTTCTGGATAATTTCCGAACGGGACACAGATCGAATCTTGAGGGTATGCGCTGCAGCCTGATCGAGGGATCGATCCTCGATGCGGAGGCGGTGGAGCAAGCGGTCTCAGGGGCCGGCATTGTGATTCATTTGGCAGCGATGGTCAGCGTGCCCGAGTCCATGGAGTCTCCTGTGGAAACGGTGCGAATCAATGTCACCGGTCTTTTGAACGTTCTGGAAGCCTCCCGTCGCGCTCATGTCCGAAGATTTATCCTGGCGAGTTCTGCGGCGGTTTACGGTGAAAATCCCATCGACCCCAAGGTCGAGAGCCTGGTGCCGGATCCCAGGAGCCCGTATGCAATCACCAAGTTGGACGGAGAATATTATTGTTCGCTCTACGACCGGCTGGGATGGCTGTCATGTGCCAGCCTCCGCTTTTTCAATGTGTTCGGCCCCCGGCAGGATCCCGGAAGCGCCTACGGTGCGGCAGTTCCCCGGTTTCTTTTTTCGGCCAAAAGGAACCTTCCCCTGACAATTTTCGGGGATGGCCGACAGACGCGGGATTTTGTCCATGTGGAGGATATTGCCGGAGCTTTGGCATTTGTCGCGGAAAACTCCGAAGCCCGTGGAGTCTTCAATGTGGGCTACGGCCGGTCGATCACCATCCTGGATCTTGCAAACGAAATCCGGAATCTGACCGGCTCCGATGCCCCGCTGAACTTCGGGCCTTCCCGTCCCGGAGATATCCGGTGCTCCACAGCCGACCCGTCCCTCCTGCTTGCGGCAGGGTGGCGTCCACGGCATAGTGTGATGAGCGGCTTGGCCACCCTCGTTTGAGTGGAAATATCGTGGATGGAAGCCCTGAAAACTGAATCACTGAACACCCCCGCGGTAGCGACCCGCAACAACCAGGAAAAGTTGATCGTGAAGCCGGGAAGGCAAAACTTCCCCGGAAGGTCAAAAAGCAAGGACTACACCCTTCCTTAACTTTTCCGCCTTCCAGTCTCCACTTGAAGAGATCGGGGGCCGCCGATATGTTCGCAGGAATGAGAAAGATGCCGCCAGAAGTTCTGCGCAAATTGCGAAGCGATTTCACTCCATTCTGCCGGAAGTATGGCGTTCGAAGTCTTGCCGTTTTTGGTTCCCTGGCCCGGGGTGCCGAGCGGTCCGACAGCGATCTGGACCTGCTGGTCGATCCGTCGCAGGAAACGACGATCCCCGAGATCTTGGAAATGGCAGGGGAAGCTGAAGAGATTGCCGGGCGCCCGGTCGATTTTGTCCTGCGCTCATCGCTCTTGAAGACCCCCGACAGCAAGCGGGCCGATCACATCCTCTCCACAGCGGTTTTCCTTTATGGACATTGAGCAAACGACACGGCTTGGCGACATACTCGAAGCCGTGCGACGCATCGAATTTTACGTAGCCGGAATTTCTGAAGAAGAGTTTTCCCGCAATGGTGAGAAACAAGACGCGGTCATTCGGAGAATCGAGATTATTGGGGAAGCAACGGCGCACCTCTCTCCCGAAACGCGCACCGTTTTGAGCGGGTTGCCCTATCGCAAGATGCGAGGCATGCGAAATATTGTGGCTCATGATTACGCCAACGTTGATATCGCCATCGTCTGGGAAGTGGCGACAGTCCACCTGAAAGAGGTGCGTGAAATTCTTGAGCGCCATTTTAAAAAGAGCTGATTCCTCGGCTATTTATTCGATCCAACGCCCATAACACTTCCGCCTTCCGCTTCTTCCCAGAAAACTGGGTCACTGAACACCCCCGCGGTAGCGACCCGCAACAACTAGGAAAAGTCTACCGTGAAGCCGGGAAGGCAAAACTTCATTGAACCTAAAAACGGTTTTTAGACAGGATTAACAAGATGGACAAGATTCTGGGAAAGGCAGTTGCAGAAATCGCTTGGAAATATTTTTGTCCACCGCGCATCCGCTGTAACTCAATCCTGTAAATCTTGTTAATCCTGTCAAAATTCTTCAATCGCCGGATCCGGGTGTGCGCCGGGGAAGCCGGCAGCCACATGGGTGAAAGTCCCACCGGTCGAATTAGACGGTTCACGACCGAAAGAGATGTCCAGAAAGAGGCCGCGAGGCTGAATCCGCAAGCGGGGCATCTACTGAACCAGCAGGCCATAACGAAAGTGAACTC
>Ga0247843_1000250_pt1 | contig 127531 bp, 108 predicted proteins | sample LaCruzMarch2017__FD_192420 | JGI IMG/M metagenome (GOLD analysis project Ga0247843, IMG submission 192420) | Freshwater microbial communities from meromictic Lake La Cruz, Castile-La Mancha, Spain - LaCruzMarch2017_8m | ecosystem: Environmental > Aquatic > Freshwater > Lake | place: Spain...
GTTCATGGCCGGAAATCCTGGAAAATGCCGCCGCAGAGTTCAAATCCGTCACACGCTTTTCTGTGCCTAATCGACTCATTTTAAGTAATTTCCAGAAATCTGAACTCTATTCAACCGGACACCCGTGGCAGTTACACAAAGTGCTCCGGCGCAAACAATATTAAGTCTTTGGGTCATTTCAGAAGATTCCCCGGCACTGCATAACATCAAAAATATTTGACCAAGATTGGCGAACTTGGTTATTTAGCATTTAACCCAGCACCTACCGTCATGCCAGTGTCAGCTCCCGCCGCGGCTGCGGTGATTCTTGGCAGGGCCGTAATCAACGAAGATCCGGTGAGCTCCGGCGCACCGGCAGAAAACCGGTTTTCCGTCCCACACCAACACCGATTGGCGGCAAGTCTGCGGGTTATCAACGATTTCCAGAGCTTGAAAAATCCTTCAAAACCGACCAAATCTCGTGGCTTGGAACCGTGTGTGGCTGTTTACGGGTACCGCTACTACGACCCTTTAACTGGCCGCTGGCCAAGCAGGGATCCCATTGGGGAAGGGGGAGAAATCAACCTTTATGGGTTCGTTAGGAACGATGGCATCAATCAGTGGGATCTGCTTGGATTGCATTGCCGTGATTGTGCAGGTGAAAAAAAAGCTTGTTTTGAGCATTTAGACATGACTTACAAATTCGCCAAAGAATCCACAGATGCAACCTTCAAGCAGATGTTTGACGACTTAAAGAAACAAGATGAGAGCTGCAAAAATTATTGTGCATTAAATGACGAGTGGGACCCAACAGGAATCACCAGATGGGCTTGTGAAAAACAATGTAAGGCTAAGGCAACTATGCAGTGGCAAATGATCCACGCTATGAAAATTGCAACCAACCTTGCACTATTGGAAAGATATATGTGGGGATCTCTGTCGTGCGACGATAAGTTTTCAGAGTGCTTGTCTGGTTGGGGCGAAGATAAGCGAGGATGTCCGTGTATCAGCGATGGAAGAGGGACAACGTCATAAATCTGCATGGCTATGAAATATATAAGTGGTTACACATGGTCGTCTGTCGGGTGTGTCGCATTTCTGCTCTTTGGTCTCATATTGAGAACATCACTACAGGAGCAATCTGAACTCGACGCCAGGGATTTAATGGTTAGTTTTAGTTTGATGATTATGTGCACAGCATATGTTGTTTTCGGGTGTATCAAACTTCGAGGCAAGTGAATGGGGTCATCCATTAGGTCAAGGTGCGAATTAGGGTGAATGGGGTCGTATTACACGGATTAACATGTTAGGTTATATTCGGTCCACTGGCTCAACTCCCTCCCAATCGTCGCTCCGCCCCGCCTTTTCATCCCGCTGCGTGCTGATCACGTGTGTTGCTCGCCTGCGGGGCCATGTGACGTGCGCGGGGTAATGCTGCATCTCGGTCCGGGTGCCTCCCGCAAGCGGGTCCCTCCCTCCCCGGATGTTCCCTCGGGGAATACCCTCGGCAGCATTACCCGACGCAGTCACAAGTTCCCTACGGCATGCAGTCCCCGCGCCAGCACGAAGTTAGGCTCGTTATCACTCGCATCCTCCGGCCACTACACATGATCGGTGTGGAAAACTATGAATAGATTCCGCCCCAGACTTCCTTTAGACGGGCGACAGAGTCGGCCCAAGGAGCGTGTTTGTAGATCCAGACCCGCACCCAGCGTATGAAACGCTGGGTCCTCTGTGTGGCTCTGGTGAGCGCGGTGTTGATGAAATTTCCGGCGACCCGGATGATCGGCGCTGCTGCGCTTGATGACGGTCATGTCATGGGCCTTCTTCTTGCCATCCTCGGGATTGGCCATGCCGAGACAGCTCATGTGGTGGGTGCGCATGTTCATGCGGAAAAAGTGTCCGGTGGCGATGGCTCGGAGTTCGCCCTTTGAGCTGATGCTTTTCGGATCGAAACAGGCCGCTTTGTGATAATGGCCATCAACGGCGTAAAGATCCCAGTCGTCGAGTTCCTTGCACTGGGCGTATGGGTCGGCGAAGTCGAAATGGTTGCCATCGAACACCACCCCGTCAACCACCTCAGCACAATTGCGGCACCTAGCCATTCATGGCCCAGGGACCCACCCGAAGACAATCCACCGGCAGGAAACGTTCACAAAGTGCCACCTCGCCCACCCAAACAGCATAATAGAAACCGCGAAGCGCATGCCGCACAGCCGGAGGCAAAGACGATCCCTGCGATTTTAAAGATAGCCTCTATGACATCACATGCTCTAGCAATAAACTCTGAATCGCGAGGTAAAACTGCGAGCGGAGAAATGCGGCGCGGCGCTTGGGCGGAAACTCGTCGGGGTTGATCGCCTCGCTGGGGCCGAACTGATATTGCTGTTCGATGGCTAGGCGTGCCTGATTCAACGCGCTGTACCATTGAAATCCGTCATCGCGGTTAATCCATAATAGACCGGGTCCGCCACCGGATTCCAAATGAGCGGATGCGATCGCGGTGGTGACATATAACAATGCGGAGGAAAATTGTTCTTCGAGATCGGGGATGACGAAATCCTGCCAATCGGAAGTGACGGCTTCGTCAGTGATCAGATTTCCTAACCGCTGCGCGAGTGATGCCTCACAGGACAACGCGTCATTCGCGATCCCGCTGAGCAACGCCCAATCGCCGGGCGCATCGGTGTCGATGCGCAATCCACCTTTCAATGTCGGTATGATTTTCACGCGGCTTTTTCCAGACTGCTGGTGAGTTGATGGGCTTGGAGTTGTTGGGTGAAAAACTCGGCTTTTTCGCGCTCACCGGTCCAGACGATCGAGCGCCCTTGTTGGTGGACTTGCAACATGAGGACGGAGGCTTTTTTTTCGTCGTAACTGAAAATTTTCATCAGGACGTGCGTGACGTAGCCCATGAGATTCACCGGATCATCATGGACGATGACATTCCACGGCACTGCATGAGCCGTGGATTCGCGGGTTTTGGTGAGTGTGTCGGAGTCTCCCATGCTCTTACGCGTTGGCTGCTGCATTGGCAGGGGCGTCCACCCATTTGCCGTGCTCGCGGATGAGATCGGTGAGACGGGCTACTGCTTCGTCTTCCGGGATGTTGAATTTCACGGCGGTTTTGCCGACGTAAAGGTTGATCTTTCCGGGCGCGCCGCCGACGTAGCCGAAATCCGCGTCGGCCATCTCACCGGGACCATTCACGATGCATCCCATCACAGCGATGCGCACGCCCTTGAGGTGACCGGTAGCGGCGCGGATTTTCTGCGTGGTGGACTGGAGGTTGAAAAGCGTCCGCCCACAACTCGGGCAGGCAACGTAATCCGTCTTGAAAATACGGGTGCCGGCAGCTTGCAAAATGTTATAGGCCAGCCTCAATGATTGGCCGGGAGCGGTCTCGCCACGGACAAGAATCGCATCGCCGATGCCATCACAAAGCAACGATCCAAGATTTTGAGCGGCGGGCAGGAGCGCTTCGAGGAAATCTTGGTTCTCACGCGGCGGATGCAAGGTGTCCTTCAAAAGGATCGGATGCCGCGCATTCAGTTTCGATGCTAACAAACGGAATGCGGGAATCACATTCATTTCCGATCCATCACAAACCGTCACCAAACAGGGTTCCAGCCGGGAATTGATAGCCGCGATCGTCGCGTCGTCATGCGGATCAATTTCTAACACTCCGGATTTTTCCACGACAATTTCCGGCTTGAAATCACCCATCGAGGCGATCTTGTGGGCGACCGCATTCCAGTGGTCCTGAGTGGTGAAAACACGCACCGTATTCTCCCCGCCAAGCGCGTGACCCATGATCGCAAGAGCTGAACTACGACGCCTCTCGTACGAAAACGGATCGTAAGATGGGCAGAAAGTAGCTGGAGCGTCTCGCTCCAGGCCGTCCAAGGAGCGTCTCGCTCCGAGTGGTTTCACCAACGCTTGCGCGACCGGGATTTCGTGGATGGAGTCCTCGGTGAGTGAGACACGAATGGTATCGCCGATGCCGTCCGCGAGCAACGAGCCGATGCCGATGGCGCTTTTGATGCGGCCGTCCTCGCCATCACCGGCTTCGGTCACGCCGAGATGGATCGGATAGTTCCAATCCGGGCCTTCCGCGAGAAGGCGGGCGGCGAGCAAACGGTAGGCCTCGATCATCACTTTCGGGTTTGAGGCTTTCATCGAAAAAACCAGCGCATGATAATCGTGATCGCGGGCGATGCGGGCGAATTCCAACGCGCTTTCCACCATGCCCAACGGCGTATCGCCGTAGCGGTTCATGACGCGGTCTGATAGAGACCCGTGATTGGTTCCGATCCGCATGGCGCGGCCAAGATCTTTGCAGAGAAGGACCAAAGGCGTAAACTCCTCGCGAATGCGTTCCAGCTCCTCCTCGTATTGGGCATCGCTGTATTCGCGGATTTCAAACTTCTTTTTATCGACATAATTTCCGGGATTCACGCGGACTTTTTCCACCCATTTGGCGGCTTCGAGTGCGGCGTCCGGTTTGAAATGAATGTCCGCGACGAGTGGCACGAAGCAACCGGCGGCACGCACACCACGGGCGATGTGTTCCAAATTGGCCGCATACACTTTCGTCTGGGCAGTGACACGGACAATCTCGCACCCGACTTCCGCCAGCCCGAGGATTTCCGCGACGCAAGCCTCGGTATCGCGTGTGTCCGAAGTGATCATCGACTGCACCCGGATCGGGTGATTACCACCGAGGCCCACGTTTCCCACCATCACCTCGCGGGTGAGGCGGCGTGAAGGGTGAAGAAGATCGGGGCAATAGCTCAGCGGTGGGGTTGGATTCATCGGTGCAGGGGGATATAAACGAGAATCCGCCCCCCGGCAACGGCGGCGTGCATGTGGCCCCGATTCTCCCAGGGTGGCTTTCTGGTTAGTTGATTTTCGGCGGAGAATTTGCCCATTGTCTGTCTTTTCTCTTCCCATGCCCGTGGGTCTCGCTAGCTTTGGGCATTGTCGGACTGCGAATTTCCGTCGTTCCAATTTTGTCTTTCCGGCGCGTATTAAAACCGTGCGCCGTTATCCCAAACTCGCACATTCATGAGCATCCAAAAGCCCCGCATCCCATGCATCGCAGGCGCAGCCCTGATCACCCTGGCATTGACATCCGGCGCATGGGCGCAAAACAACAAACCCGCGCCTGCCTCAGCCCCCGCCGCATACTACACCCCAGGCGCCACTCCGATCTTCAATCCCTATCCGGAAGACACAGGTCGCAACGCCAATCGGCCCTGGCTGGTGCGAAACCTCGGGCCGGTGGGCATCGGCGTCAACCTGATCCGCCCGGGCATGACCATGCAGATCAACAACGTGGAAGTGGGCTCACCCGCGGAAAAAACCGGCAAGTTGAAAAAGGGGCAGATCATCGAGAGCATCAACGGCAAGGTGCTCAAGGCGCTGGACCCACGCATCATCCTCGGCGACATCGTCACCGAGGCCGAAGCCAAAGACGGCAAAGTGGTATTAAAAATCAAGGATGAGGGCGACGTGCTGGTGCAGATCCCGGTGATGGGGGCCTACAGCAAAACCTGGCCGGTCAAATGCCCGAAATCCGACAAGATCGTGCGCAATCTCGCCGACCTGATTGCCAAACAGGATCAACCGAAATGGGGCTCGGTGATTTTCCTGCTCTCCACCGGCGAGGAGAAGGATCTCGCCGTGGTCCGCAAGTGGATGAAGGGCATCGAGACCATCGGTGGAATGAACTGGGAAAAAGGCTACAAGGGCCCCGGACTCTGCGAATACTATCTGCGCACGGGCGATCAAAGCGTATTGCCGGTGATCAAGAAGATGACCGATGAACTCAAGACACACATGTACAGCGGTGGCTGGAGCGGGCGTGGTGCTCCGGCGGCCTTCACCTATTCGGTCGGCTCGGGACAGGTGCATGCTTCTGGGGTGAATTGCATGTCGTTCCTGCTGATGGCGAAACTGTGCGGCGTCGCTGTGGACGACTACATGTTCGACCAGACATTCTCACAGTTTTACCGCTTCGCCGGTCACGGCAACGTGGCTTATGGCAACACGCTTCCCGAAGGCGGATTCCGAGACAACGGCAAGACCAGCGGCCTGGCTTTTGGCTTGGGAGCGGCGGCGATGATTGCTCCGGAAGGCGAGGCCTCGGTCTTCGCCAAGGCGTGCGACAACTCGGCCATGAAGGGCTTCTACGCCACCAACTGGTTCCACGCCGCCCACACCGGTGGCGGCATGGGCGAGATCTGGCACCACACGGCGATTAGCCAGATGCGCGAGAAACGACCCTCACATTACCGTTCCTATCTCGACACCCGCCGCTGGGTGATGGACCTCTCGCGCCGCTTCGATGGCAGCATCGGCATCGGCGGCATGGACGACCGCTACGACCGCTCCGCTTCCGAGGACAACATGGACTGGGGTACCTTCTTCGCACTCACCTACACGCTGCCGCGCAAGCATCTCCAATTGTTCGGCGCACCGCGCAGCAAGTGGGCCAAGTCCATGCCGCTTAAACGCCCATGGGGCAATGCCGCCGATGACGAGTTCCATTCCATCGAGCCGATCGCAGGCGGACCTCTCACCATGGAGGATCTGATGAATGAAAAGGTCGAGACTCATGCTTCCTTGGCTGTGCTCAACAAGCTCGAGGATCCGGCCATGCCCGATCAAACCTTGTTCAAGTATTTGCATCATCCCGAATACGACCTGCGTAGCGGGGCGATGAGACAGGCCGTCATCCGCGGGCGCGTTGATCTCGTGCTTCCGCTGTTGAAATCGGACGACGCGCGCCTCCGGCAAGCGGGATTGCTCGCATTGACCGGCATGTTCAAAGGCTCGGCTCTGTCTGAAGACAAGGTGACACCCGAAATGTACGATCTCGCCGGCAAGATGCTCAACGACCCGAAAGAATCGTGGTGGGTCGCTTTGCATGCCATCGAAGCCATCGGTCGCAAGCCGGAATTGATCGTCAAACACCGCGACCGCTTGCTGCAACTGCTGAAATACGATTGCACTTGGATCCAGACGGCCGCTGCCTGCACTCTCGCGAAAATCTGCGGCGATCCCGCACACTATAAAACCCTGTTGCCGGTCCTCATCGACAAAGCCGCCACCTTCCGCGTGGATTCATCCTCTTACAAAACCTCCAGCGCCATCGGTAATGCGCTGAAAACCGCCAGCCCGGAAGTGAAAACCTTCGCCACGCCGCTGCTACAGAAAACCTTCACGAGCATGCCCTCCGTGCTCAAGGAACCCAACACCGGAGCCGTGCTCGGCGGCGGCGCGAAAACCGTCCGCACGCGCATCGGCGGAATCGTCCAATTGCTGCCGGGCGGTGAGGATTTCGTGAGAAAAATTCCCAAAACCACCCTCAAGTCCCACATCAGCGGCAAAGACTCCGACATGTACAAATACAACGGCACTTTCGCGCCGAACAAGGCACTCGTCGGCACCTGGGCGTGGTGCGTTTACCCCGCTCCCAACAACCCGCAGGAAATCGACAAATGCATCCAAGCTTACATCAAGGGACTGAAAGGCAACAGCCCAGCCAAGGTGGATAAGCCGAAAGACACGCTCCAACTCACCGCCGACGGCAAGGTGGCGAAATCGAAATTTTTCGGTGGCTACTTCTGGTCGGGCGATATGCTCATCGGCGTCAATGACGACCAAGCACTCAAGATGGAGGTGCGCACCATCGAAGGTCACGAGTACCTTCTGGTGGAACGCGGCGGCTTCAACGCCAAACCCGAGACCGAAGAACAAGCCACCGCCACCGTGCCCAAGGACTGGCACTGCGGATATCACGTTTATGTGAAGCAGTAAGCAGAATCGCTGCCTGCGGATCAAGGCTTGCCGGACACCACGGGCCGCCGCTATGAACGGCCCGTGGCCGAGAAAAACATTGTCTATTTCGATCTGGAAACACAGCGCAGCTTCGGCGACGTCGGCGGGTTTTCGAACAAGGCCAAAATGGGTGTTTCCATCGCAGTGACCTACAGCACCGCCCGTGGAACCTACGAAATCTATGGTGAGAGCGAAATGGACCATCTCGCCAAGGACTTGCTCAGCGCGGATCTTGTCGTCGGCTGGAATCACCTCCAATTCGACTACCCGGTGCTCCAACCTTATGTTTTCCATACGCTCGCCGAACAAACGATCAATCTCGACATGATGCTGGAGCTCGAAACCATCCTCGGTTTTCGTCTCAAGCTCGATTCTGTTGCATCTGCTTCACTCGGTACCGGCAAAACCGCCGATGGTCTCGACGCTTTGCGTTGGTGGCAAGAACACAAAAAAACCGGAAACTTTGCGCCCTTGCGAAAAATCGCCGAATATTGTGCCTACGACGTGAAAGTCACCAAATGCGTCCACGAGTTCGCCCTTACTAACGGATTTCTCAAATACGACGACAAAAGCGGCCGCTGTGCCGAGGTCGCAGTGAATTGGGCTTAGCCGACTTCGCATGGGAGCAAGGAAAACTCTTTTCGTAAATGGCAGTCCCGGGATTGACGCCGGGCGAATGTCCGGGTGAGATTCCGCTCCCGCCGTTGGCGAATGCTTCATGGACTATTCAGCGAAAATCGCCCGTAACGTTGCCTCGATCCCGCGCTCGGGCATCCGCGACTTCTTCGAACTCGTGCAAGGCCGCGATGACGTCATCTCGTTGGGCGTCGGCGAGCCGGACTTTGTCACGCCGTGGCACATCCGCGAGGCCGCCATCTATTCGCTCGAAAAAGGCCAAACGACCTACACCTCGAATCTCGGCCTGCTCTCGCTGCGCAAATCGATCGCGCGCTACGTGGACGATTTTTTCGGCGTTTCCTATGATCCCGCCAAGGAAATCCTGGTCACGGTGGGGGTTTCCGAAGCCATCGATATCGCCTTGCGTGCGTTGCTCAATCCCGGCGACGAGGTGATTTACCACGAGCCCTGCTACGTTTCCTATAGCCCGAGCATCGTGCTTGCTCACGGCGTCGCGGTGCCGGTAGTCACCACCAAGGAGGATGGATTTTCGTTGAAACCCGAAGCCCTTGCGGCCGTCATCACGCCGAAATCGCGGGCGCTGATGCTCAATTTCCCGACCAATCCGACCGGGGCCTGCGCCTCTCGCGAAGACCTGGAAGGCATCGCAAAACTCGCCATCGAACACGATTTGATCGTGCTCACGGATGAAATTTACAGTGAACTCCGCTACGATGATGAGCCGCATGTCTCCATCGCTTCGCTGCCGGGCATGTGGGAGCGCACGGTCTTGCTGCACGGGTTTTCCAAGGCCTTCGCGATGACCGGTTTCCGCCTTGGCTATGCTTGCGCGCCTCAGCCGATCATCGAGGCGATGATGAAAATTCACCAATACGCGATGCTCTGCGCGCCGATCATGAGCCAAAACGCGGCCATTGAGGCGTTGGAAAATGGCACGCCCGCGATGCTTGAAATGCGCGCCGCTTACCATCAGCGCCGCGATTTTCTCGTTCGCCGGCTTAATGAAATCGGCCTCGATTGCCACTCTCCCGGTGGCGCGTTCTATGTTTTTCCGGACATTCGCAGCACCGGGCTTTCCAGCAAGGATTTTGCCATGAAACTCCTCGAACAGCAAAACGTCGCCTGTGTTCCCGGTGGCGCGTTCGGACCATCCGGGGAAGGTTTCCTCCGTTGTTGTTATGCCACCGCCTTCGAGGACATTCGCACCGCCACCGATAGAATCGAGCGCTTCGTGGGCAGACTCTAACGACCATGAGCGAGCATTCGTCTGCAGAGAATCCCGCTCGTCTCACTCAGGCGCATGTGACGCCGTTTGTCGTGTTCATGGGCTTCATGTTGGTGTTGATGTTCGTGGCGGTGAAGATCGAGTGGAAGCACCCAGAAGCACCGTGGTGGCGGCAGGATCCGGCACATTTTATCTATCCGATCCAGACGCTCGTGACCTTGGGCGTGCTGGTTTATTATTGGAGAATCTATGATTTCCGCTGGTCTTGGAAAGGATCGATGGCGGGCTTGGTTTTCGGCGCGATCGGCATTGGCTTTTGGCTGTTGCCCACGGTGCTCTACGATTTCTGGGGACTCACCGGGAAAACCAGCGGATTGCTCAATTTGTTAGGTGTCGATGCCCGACGCGAGGGGTTTGATCCATCGATTTTCGAGAATCCGGCCGCTTGGTGGTCGGTGGTGGCTTTGCGGTTCCTGCGGGCGGTGGTGGTCGTCGCTCTGGTTGAGGAAATCTTCTGGCGGGGATTCCTCATGAGATTTGCGTGCGATTGGGAAGGCGACTACTGGAAGCAGCCTTTCGGCCGGGCGCACTGGAAATCCTATCTCATAGTCACCGGTATGTTCATGTTGGCCCATGCGCCCATCGATTACGCCGGAGCCTGGGTGTATGGCAGCCTCACGTATTTGCTGTGTGTCTGGAGCAAAAGCCTTGGTGCCTGCGTCATCATGCACGCCGCCGCGAATCTCATTATGGGATTGTATGTCATGGCTTACGGGAAATACGGACTCTGGTGAATCGTGGGTGTGCATGGCAGAACTGGGGGTGAATCTTGCTTGCTATTGCGCGAAAATATCTCCTAATTAAAGGCATGCGTCCTCGTTTGATCTCCACTCTGCTACTAGTCACCGCCTTTAGTGCTCCTCTCCCTGCGGCGGTTTCGTTGCCTTCTGATACTTCTGTCTCCATGCCAGCCACGGCTGAGGGCCCCGCGAAAGCCGCGATGGATGCTTTCAAGGAAGGCCGACACGCCAAGGCCATCGAACTCGCCACCCCGCTGGCCGAGCAAGGCAATGCCGAGGCCCTTTACCTGCTTGGATTTGCCCATGAGTCCGGTCAAGGTGCGGAGTCGTCGAAGGATCAGGCGCTCGAATATTATCGCAAAGCGGCCGCCAGCAAACACAAAGATGCCATCTATCGCATGTCTTTCATTCTGCTCGCTTCCGACAAAGAAGCGGAACGGGATCAGGCGCGACAAGCACTAGAAACTGCCGCCAAGGATGATCCCGCCGTGGCGGGCCGTATTCTGGGAGAAGCATACTTGCGAGGCCTCCTCACCCCCGCTCCGGATCCGGATAAAGCGGTTTTCTGGTGGGACCGTGCCGCCACAGATGGTGATATTTTGTCGGTGCTGCTTCTCGCTCGCTTCTACGAAGGCCAATTCGGATTTCCCGAGCTGCTGGACCCGAAACAATCGCTCGCAAATTACGCCAAAGCCGCAGCCCTTGGCAATGCCGGTGCAATGGCCGCACTCGGCTCCCGTCTCCTCAGTGGCGATGAAAAAATTCGCGATGAAAAGAAAGGCCGGGAGTGGCTCAAAAAAGCCATCGAAGCCAAGGAATACTCGGCCTATCTGGCCCTCGGCGATTACGAGGAAAACGTCAAAAAAGACCTCAAAGCCGCCCTCGCCGAATATGAACGCGGCAAAGATGCCGGCCAGATCGATTGCACGCTGCGGACTGCGGATTTTTACCTCGCAGGGAAGGACGTTGAAAAAGACGTCGATCGCGGCATGGCGCTGCTGCGCAAAGCCGCCGAAGCTGGAAATCCGATTGCCAATTTCCGCATCGCCGCACAATTGCTCTCTGCGGAAAAACCGGAAACTGCCGAACTGCTCAGCGGTTATGGCCATTTGCTCGCTGCTGCCAATGGCAACCTAGCCGAAGCCCAGAATGAAATCGGCCTGCTTTATCTCTCCGGAAAACTCGGCATCGCCGATGCCTCGGCTGGCATCGCCTGGTTGACCCGTGCCGCCCAAGGCGGAAACACCCAAGCCCAGAACAATCTCGCCACCATTTATGAGCGCGGAATCACCGGCGTGCCCCGCAATATCGAAAATGCCGGCCAACTCTACTCGCTCGCCGCCAACCAAGGCCATGGTCCCGCCACCCTCGCTCTTGCCCGCTTGGTTTATCAAGGGGTCGGCACCAAATCAGATCCCGTCAAGGCATGGGCTCTCGCCACCCTCGCCGCCGAACGTGGCCAAAAGGAGGCCGATGCCCTCGTCACGGAGATCGCCATCAAGTTCGATGAAAAACAACGCGTGGCGGCCCTCAAAGAACTTGAGACCATGAAATCCGGTAAGGCCCCCGAGAAAAAGGACGCCACCGCGCCTGCCGCGCCCAAGAAAGCGAAGCCTGATAAGTGATCATCCTCCGCGATGACGTCACGCGACGGGCGGAAAAAACTGAACTTTGAAAATCATTCACTTTTCCCTTGCCAAGTGAGTTGCGATCCCTAGTTTGCCCTTCCCATGCCAAGAGTCTCTGGAAAAGCAAAGACACGGAAAGCCGTTGCCAAGCGTTTCAAAGTCACTGGGACGGGGAAGATCCTACGTCGTAAACAAGGCGCACGCCACTTGCTGCAAGGCAAGAACAGCAAGCGGAAACGCAGGCTGGGCCAAGCGTGTCTCGTTTCCGATGCTGACCTGAGAAACGTCAGGGAAAATCTTCCTTTCTCCCGGTAACCGAAACCCGCAACTGCACACGCCCCCGTCCGCGAATCGGACGGCCTTCACGCAGCCTGATCCCGCAAGGGAAGCACGAACAGGTGAGACTGCGGAAGGAATGAAAATAACGACCTGTTCCAACAGAAAAACAAAACATGCCACGTGCCACCAATTCCCCGGCCAGCCGCAAGCGTCGCAAGCGCGTGCTGCTCCGTGCCAAGGGTTTCCGCGGGTTCCGCTCGAAGCTCTTCCGTTACGCCAAGGACGCTGTCCGCAAGGCGCAAACGTATGAGTATCGGGACCGGAAAAATCGCAAGGGTCAGTTCCGTCGTTTGTGGACGCAGCGTATCAACGCCGCCGTTCGCGCTCAGGATATGACATACTCGCGTTTCATCGAAGGTTTGAAAGCCGCCGGTATCGAAGCGGACCGCAAGATCCTCGCGGATCTCGCCGTCACCGATGCCACCGCGTTTTCCGCCATCGTCGCCCAGGCGAAGCAAGCTCTTGTAGCGAAAGCTGCGAAAGCCGCCTGATCCGCGAAACTTAAAACTAACCACCGCCGCCCGGTTCGTCCGGTCGGCGGATTTTTTTGGTTCAAGTGGGTAGCGTTCTGGGCTGAAAGTCGGAGGTCTCGCGAAGTTTTTGCCAGAGTTCGCGTTCGGGATCGCTGAGAGTGGTGGGTAGTTGGACGGAGAGAACTGCGTAGAAATCACCGCGTTCACCGGATTTGCCTTTGGGAAGCCCGCGGCTGCGGACGCGGAGTTGTTGGCCGTGTTCGCTACCGGAGGGGATTCGGAGTTTTACGATGCCATCCAGCGTGGGGACCGAAATATCCGCGCCGAGCACGGCTTCCCATGGGGCGATGTCGAGTTCGTGCAACACATCCGCTCCCTCCGTGCTAAAATCCGGGTGGGCTGCATGGCGCACTCGCAGGAAAAGATCGCCGGGTTCGCCACCGCCGACGCCGGGTTCGCCTTGGCCGGGGACTCGGATGCGGCGGCCGTTGGTGACACCAGGCGGAATGCGGACTTGGAAGCTGCGGGTTTCCGCTTTGCCAGATTGTGGATCGGTCATTTTGAGGGAGACCGCGCGCACCGAGCCGTTCATGGCTTCATCCAGAGTGACAAGAATATCGCCCTCAATATCGTTGCCCTTGCGGGTCCGACGAACCGCTCCCGGGCGTTGACCATAATCCATTTCTTGTGCAAATCCGCCTTGGCCACCACTGAAAAATTGTTCAAAAAAATCGCTGAACCCGGTGCCGCCAAAATTAAATTCCTGGGTGCCTGCGGGCCGCCCGCGGCCGGCACCTCGAAATGCTCCAGCGTTTTGCCAGTCGGCTCCGAGTTGGTCGTATTTCCGGCGTTTTTCCGGATCGCCGAGAACTTCGTTGGCTTCGTTGATTTCCTTGAACTTGGCTTCGGCGGATTTTTTGTCCTTCGCGACATCCGGGTGATGTGTTCGTGCCAGTTTGCGGAACGCTTTTTTAATATCCTCGGGGCTGGCATCGCGCGGCACGCCGAGAATCGTGTAGTAATCTTTGAATTCGACGGACATGGCGAGTGATGGTCATGAAGGCCATTTATTGCAAACTTCATTTATGCAAAAACACCACTGTGGCAAGTTCCGCATCGATGTTTTTTCAAAAAGCCTATCCATTATAATATGATTTGCGGTTTCAACACTTTTTCACGATCATTTATGTGGGCTTGATTCTCAGTCCCTCCGCCTTTGCTGCCTTGCGCTGTCGCTCGTCGAAACTGAAAAAAATCGTGGCGCCCAGAAGCAGTGCAGCGGCGACATGCATTAAATCCAAGCTGCGGGTTCCAAGGCGGGCGCTGTGGCGGTCAGCGAGTTCGGCAGCTTTAGGAAAGAGAGAGGCGGATGGAACAGGCATGATGGCGAAGATCCCGGTCGCTACGTCCGCATGAAATAATCGCATTTTGAGGGCAGCGGCTTTTGAAGTAATTTCGCCCCGAAATACGGCCAAATGGAGCGCGTTACGGAATTCAAGTTCCCCAAGATGAGATAAACGGACGGGAGATGTCTGCCGCCTCATCAGCGATGCAGCGCTGACACTGGTGCTTTCCTCTCGATACAGTGTAACGACGAATCCGGTATCCGCATAGGCACTCATCGGTCGCTCCTGTCGTAATCCACCACGGATGAAAGGCCTTTGCCGGGCTTCTCATTGGGAAATTTTTCTCGAATACGAGCGAGAAAATCCGGCATTTCAAAACCCATTGCCGCTGGCGTGGATATGGGCGCAAGCTGCGCGAAAGGCTTTCCCGAGCGAGTGATTTGCACACACTCGCCCTCCTCAATCCACCGGGCCACCCGGGGAAATTCATTGCGCAGGACACGGATTGTTGCCGATTTCATGTGAGACAATCGTGTATCACAAAATAGGATGCGTCAAGGGGCGTTTTTTGGATCAAAAATCATCCAATTTACAGATTGATTTGCCGATGGATGAACGAGGCCTGCGGGGGTATATTGTCGGTTGTTTCCAAGGCTGTCACTCCCGAGCTGTTATGAATGCCGAACCGGTTTCGCTCCCGCCAGTGTGGCACTCCGTATCCGTGGCTGAAAGCCTTGCTCGGCTGCGAGTTTCTCCAGACGGGCTCAGTGCGGCAGAGGCTGGTGAACGTCTTGCGAAACATGGGCGAAACACCCTGCCCGAGGAGGCCCGCAAGCCGATTTGGCAGGTGTTTATCCACCAATTTCAGAGTCCGCTGATTTATATACTTTTTGTGGCGGCGGTGCTGGCCTTCGTCTTGGGCAAACATGAGGACTCATGGGTGATTCTCATCGTCGTGTTGATCAATTCGATGATTGGCACGTTTCAGGAGAATCGTGCCGAACGCTCGATGGCCGAGTTGAAAAAAATCACGTCAATCAAGGTGAACGTCTTGAGGGGCGGGGTGGCGCAATCGATCGTGGCGGAGGAATTGGTCCCCGGAGATGTCATGTTGTTGGGGGCTGGGGATGCGGTCACGGCGGACGCGCGGTTGTTGGAGGTCCGGGTGCTTGAAGTGGCGGAAGCTGCTCTCACCGGGGAATCCCTGCCAGTTCACAAACAGATCGATCCATTGTCCGCAGACGCCGTGCTGGCGGATCGATCTAATATGATTTACTCCGGAACCCACATCACGGCAGGGCGGGGGAGGGCGTTGGTCGTGGCCACCGGGCCTGGCACGGAAGTGGGGAAAATCGCCAGTCTAACCGTAGCGGCGCAGTCGCCCAAAACGCCGCTGGAGCTCCGCATGGAGCAACTCGGACGCATGCTCGTCATTGCCGCCATTTTGCTTTTTTTGGTGGTTGTTGCAGCCGGCTATCTGCGCGGGATGCCGCTGGGGGCGATCTTGATGGTGGCGATTAGTCAAATGGTATCGCTGGTGCCGGAAGGATTGCCGGTTGCTCTAACCATCGCGCTGGCGGTCGGCATGCAGCGGATGGCCCGCCGCGGGGCGATTGTGCGCAGTCTCGCATCGGTGGAAACCCTCGGCTGCACGACGATTATTTGCACCGATAAAACCGGGACTCTGACCAAAAATGAAATGACCGCCACCACCATGTGGCTGGCGGACGGGCGTGCAGTGGAGGTTTCCGGATCCGGCTATGCGCCTGACGGCGATGTTTCATCCGCTGGCTTTATTCTCGATCCCACTGCTGATCCGGCGCTGCGTCTTATTTTAGAAGCCGGGGTTTTATGCAACGATTCGCAGCTCGTCCCGCCGGATGCCGAAGATTCCCGTTGGCGTGCCCTCGGCGATCCCACGGAAGCGGCTTTGCTGACCTTGGCGATGAAAGCCGGATTGGAGCCCGCACAGCTCCGCCATGATTGGCCGCGTCGGGCGGAAATCCCCTTTGATTCCACAGCCAAACTGATGGCGACTCAGCACGGCCACAGCGGGCATGCCTCCCGGGTATTCATCAAGGGCGCGCCCGAATGGATTCTTCCGCTCTGTGGTGATGTTTGGCAGGATGATGTTCCTCAAGCGCTGGGGGAAAATCGGAAGCGCGAGATTTTACAAACCGCCAATCAACTGGCGGAAGACGCATTGCGCTTGCTTGGATTCGCCATGCTGGAGGGTGTGGAAATAGAAGAATCCGCAGGCTTCGAAGCGTTTCGTGGCCGCGCCGTGTTTTTGGGGCTGGTCGGCCAACTCGATCCACCACGGGAGGAAACAAAATCCGCCGTGGCAGAGTGCCGTGCGGCGGGGATCAGGCCGGTGATGGTGACGGGCGATCACCAGGCCACGGGGCTCGCGATCGCCCGCATGCTCGGCATCGCGCGGGATGGCGACCGCGCGGTTGACGGGCGCGAATTGGAGGCGATGGACGACACGGAGCTCATCGCCGGGTTGGATCACATAGCCGTGTTTGCCCGGGTGCATCCGGCCCAGAAATTACGCATCGTTGAAGCCTTCCAATCCCAAAAACATGTGGTGGCCATGACCGGCGATGGTGTTAACGATGCCCCAGCGCTGGCCCGCGCCGATGTTGGTGTGGCGATGGGAATCACGGGCACGGAAGTTACGAAAAGCGCAGCCAACATCGTCATCACGGACGACCGGTTTTCCACCATTATCGACGCGATCGAGCAAGGCCGCCTGATTTATGGAAATATTCGGAAATTGCTGCTATTTCTCTTCGCCACTTCTGTCGATGAAGTGATTATTTTGTTGGGTGCGCTGTGGCTCGGGTATCCGTTGCCGCTGGCTGCGGTGCAAATCCTGTGGATCAACTTGGTGACCGAAGGCACGCTCACGGTCAACCTGGTGATGGAAGGGCCGGAAGGCGATGAGATGGACCGCGATCCGATTCGCCCCGGCGAACGCCTCGTGAGCCGTGCGATGTTGCAACGCATGGCCGTGATGATCCCAACCTCGGTCGCCGCCACACTCGGGTATTTCATTTGGCGTCTCGGCACCGGCGTGCCTTTGGAATTGGTGCAAACCGAAACATTCACCCTGCTCGCCGTATGCCAGTGGTTCAATGTGATCAACTGTGAGAGCTCCACACACTCGGCCTTGCGGCTCGGTATTTTAAAAAACCGCTGGTTGCTCGGCGGCTTGGTGATCGCGAACTTAATGCAGATCGCCGTGGTGTATCTCGCGCCGATGAACCGGTTGTTTCACACCTCGCCCATCCCCGCCGCGCACTTTATTCTAATCGGCGCGCTGGCGAGCGGTGTCCTGTGGACGGAAGAAATCCGGAAGTTTTTTGCGCGGCGTGCTTACAGTTGCTCGTAATTTTTAAAAATCGGCGGTGATTTTCCGCCTCATCCCTCCGAAAAATCAACGCAAATCCCGCATTTTCAGGGAATTTGAAGAATTTTTCTTTTCATTGAGATTTTTTTTGACAGCGTAATCGGCTTTGCTAAGGTCCGCCCGCTCTTCCCCACAGCAAGTCAGGGGTGCCGCGCCCAGTCTCCACTTAGGGAGATCGGACGCGGTGTTTTTGTCGAGTCGAAGGAAAAGCAACATCTGACATCGCTCGCGTAGCTCAGGGGTAGAGCGCATCCTTGGTAAGGATGAGGTCGGGGGTTCAATTCCCCCCGCGAGCTCCAGGGCGATCACGATAAATCTCAACAGTCTCAAGCAGAACAACAACTAACATGGCTAAAGAAGCATTCCAGCGCAATAAACCGCACGTCAACATCGGCACAATCGGCCACGTTGACCACGGCAAAACCACCCTCACCGCAGCGATCACAAATACGCTCGCCGAAAAGGGCCTAGCACAAAAGAAAAGCTACGCCGATATCGACGCAGCCCCCGAAGAGCGTGAGCGCGGGATCACCATTAACACCGCCCACGTGGAATATGAAACCGTGAAGCGCCACTATGCTCACGTGGATTGCCCAGGTCACGCCGACTACGTGAAAAACATGATCACCGGTGCAGCCCAAATGGACGGCGGCATCCTGGTGGTTTCCGCCGCAGACGGCCCAATGCCTCAGACCCGCGAGCACATCCTGCTTGCCCGTCAGGTCGGCGTGCCAGCCCTCGTGGTGTTCATGAACAAGGTTGACCTTGTGGACGATGCCGAGCTCCTCGAGCTCGTCGAAATGGAAGTCCGCGACCTCCTTTCTTCCTACGAATTCCCCGGCGACGAAATTCCGATCGTCATGGGTTCCGCCAAGGCCGCCCTCGAAGGCGACGCCGCTCAAATGGAAAACATCATGAAACTCATGGATGCCGTGGATTCCTACATCCCTGAGCCTGAGCGTCCGATCGACAAAACTTTCCTCATGCCTATCGAAGACGTGTTCTCGATTGAAGGCCGTGGAACCGTCTGCACCGGCCGTGTCGAACGCGGTATCGTCAAGAAGATGGAAGAAGTTGAAATCGTCGGTATCCGTGACACCCAAAAGACGACCGTTACTGACATCGAAATGTTCCGTAAACTCCTCGACGAAGGTCGTGCTGGTGACAACGTGGGCCTTCTCATCCGTGGTCTCAAAAAGGATCAGGTGGAGCGCGGTCAAGTCATCGCCAAGCCAGGCACTGTCAAGGGTCACAAGAAGTTCAAGTCTGAGATCTACGTTCTTTCCAAGGAAGAAGGCGGACGCCACACCCCGTTCTTCTCGAACTATCGCCCGCAGTTCTACTTCCGCACCACCGACGTTACCGGCAGCATCAAGCTTCCCGAAGGTGTCGAAATGGTGATGCCTGGTGACAACATCGGTCTTGAAGTCGAGCTGATCACCCCAATCGCCATGGAACCCACCATGCGCTTCGCCATCCGCGAAGGCGGCCGCACCGTGGGTGCCGGTCGTGTCGGTGAAATCCTCGACTAAAAATTCAAAACAAAGGGTCCGATTTTCTCTCCGGAGAAAAGTAGGGCCCTAGACTCAAGGGCACCTCGTCCAAACGGGGTGCCCTTCAGTCGCCTCAATACGGAAGTAGCTCAATTGGTAGAGTAGCGGTCTCCAAAACCGTTGGTTGTGGGTTCGAGTCCCACCTTCCGTGCCAAATTTATCATTCGTTCCATTTTCTCGACATATCATGTTTTCAAAAATATCCGGTTTTCTGGGTGAAGTGAAAGGCGAACTTCGCAAAGCGAGTTGGCCTTGGGAGTCCGACCCGAAAATCAAGGGATTGAAGAAATACAAAGAACTGGTGGATTCGACCATCGTGGTACTCATCGCGATGATCTTACTCGCCGGCTTCGTGCAATTCTGGGACTTCTTTCACGTCTTGATCGTGGGATTCTTCACCAATCTCGGCCGTTAAGCCGAAATCTTTTTTAGTTCATTCATCTCCGACCGACCCATCATGTCAGAAACCAAGCCCTTCCCCGACCAATGGTATGTTGTCCAAGTTCTCTCCGGACAAGAAGGGAAAGTGCGTGACCGAATCGCACGCACTGCGGAAGCCGAAGGCATGACGGAATACATTCGTGAGGTGCTCGTGCCCACGGAAATGGTTTCCGAGATCCGCCGTGGCAAAAAAACCGAGACGAAGAAGAAATTCTTCCCCGGTTATATCATCGTGAACATGTATCTCTCCACCGAAGATGGCCAGCTTGTCGAGAAGACCTGGTTTTTCATCAAGGAGATGGACGGTGTGATTGGTTTCGCCGGAACCAAAGACCGTCCCGCTCCGATGCGTCAGCGCGAAGTGGACGCCATGCTCTCTCAAATCAAAGAGCGCGAAGAAAGCGTTCGTCCAGCCATCAGCTTCGAAGTCGGAGATACGGTGAAAGTCGCCGACGGTCCGTTCCAAAGTCAGAACGGCATCGTCGAAGAAATCGACCCGGAACGCGGCAAACTTCGTGTTTCCGTCACCATTTTCGGCCGCAGCACACCGGTCGAACTCGAATACTGGCAAGTCGAACGTGCATAATTGCAGATTTCCGTATTTCAGCTTTCCAGCATCTCCACTTTACCCTACCACCCCTCTCCCGAACGTAACAAAGCATCAATCATGGCCAAGGAAGTCGTCAAAATCATCAAGCTCCAGATCAAAGCCGGAGCCGCCAACCCGTCACCACCCGTGGGTCCTGCCCTCGGTCAAGCTGGCGTTAATATCATGGGATTCTGTAAGGAATTCAATGCTGCCACCCAAAGCCAAGCGGGTGACGTCCTTCCAGTCGTGATCTCAGTTTACAAGGACAAGTCCTTCTCATTTGTCACCAAAAAGCCACCCGCTGGCAATCTCCTCAAGAAGGTTGCAGGCTTGGCATCCGGCTCCAAAGAAGCGAACAAAATCAAGGTGGGCAAAATCACCAAAGCCCAATTGATGGAAGTCGTGCAAATCAAAATGCCCGACCTCAACACCAAGGATCCCGAAGCTGCATGCCGCATTCTTGCCGGCACCGCTCGCCAAATGGGCCTCGAAATCGAAGGCATGTAAATCACCGAGCCTTGGCGTCTCGCCAACCATTTTCTTTTCTCAAAATTCTCAGCCAAAGGCTTCAAAACCCGAGGCACCCGCAGGAGGAAAACGCAACCCGCAATTTCCGAACGAACTGCAAACCAACACCAAAATGGCCAAACATCGCAGCAAACGCTACCAAAAGGCAGCAGCTCTCGTCGAATCCGGTAAGAGCTACTCCCTCAATGACGCAATCAGCACCGTGAAGCAATTCCCGGCACCTAAATTCATCCCGACCGTCACCCTTTCGTTCCACCTCGGCGTGGACCCTCGCAAGAGTGACCAAATGGTCCGCGGTTCTGTCTCGCTGCCTCACGGCACGGGTAAGAACGTCCGCGTCGCCGTCTTCGCCCAGGGCGCTGCCGCTGAAGCGGCCATCGCCGCTGGTGCCGAGCACGTTGGTTATGAAGACCTGATCAAAAGAGTTCAGGACGGATTCACCGACTTCGATTCCGCCATCGCTACTCCGGACGCCATGACCGAAGTCCGGAAAATCGCCCGCGTCCTCGGACCGCGCGGTTTGATGCCGAATCCGAAGACCGGAACCGTCACCGACGACACCGCCAAGGCAGTTCGTGAAGTAAAAGCCGGCCGGATCGACTTCAAACTCGATAAAAACGGCAACGTTTCAGGCTCCATCGGCAAGACCTCCTTCGAGCCCGAGCAACTCGCTGAAAATGCCCGCTCCTTCGTGGACGGCGTCGTCCGTGCCAAGCCCGCATCCGCCAAAGGCAACTACATCCAAGCGGTCACTCTCGCGGCCACCATGCTTCCCGGCATCCCGCTGGAAGCTGCCACCTACACCAAAGCTACCGCCTAACCCAGCACGCCAACGACCATGAATCCCGATAAGAAAATCATCATCAACGGCTTGCTGGATCGCGTCAACGCGTCGCCCTACCTGATTGTCATCGATTACACCGGACTCACCGTGAAGCAATTCACCGAGCTCCGCAATCGTCTCGACACTGGTGGAGCCCGTTGCACTGTCGCCAAAAACAGCTACATGCGCAAGGTTCTGACCGAAGCCGGCTTACCAGACATCGGCGAAGGCCTCGTCGGCCAAACCGCTTTCGTCATGGGCGATAGCGAGGTGTTTGCCGCCGCCAAGGTCATCAAGAATTTCGAAAAGGAATTTAAAAAGCCGGAGATGAAAATCGGCTTGCTCGGCAATGCCGTGCTCGATGCCGACAAACTCAAGGCCATCGCCGACATCCCATCCCGCGAAGCGGTTCTCTCCCAACTCTTGGGAACGATCCTCGAACCGGCGACTCGGATCGCTCGCATCGTTCACAACAAATTCAATCCGGACGGCGATTCCAGCCCGAAGGAAGAAACCGCTCCTGCCGCCGAAGCTGAAGCCGCACCTGCCGCCGAAGCCGAAGCCGAAGCCGAAGCCGCACCTGCCGCCGAAACCGAAACCGCCCCAGTTGCCGAAGAAGCCGCTGCTCCGGTAGAAGCCGCTGCGGAATAAACAAACAATCTGAATGGATGGCGTCGGCGTCTCCCGCCTTCGCCTGAACCCACAATGGTTCCTCGTCGGGGCGGCGGCTGCCGCACTGAAATCTCCGGAGGCTCCGGGGGCGACGATACCGAACAAGGAAAAACAAAATGGCTAATATTGAAACACTCGTAGAAGAACTCGGCAAGCTCACCGTTCTGGAAGCTGTCGATCTCGTTAAAAAACTTGAAGAAACTTGGGGCGTATCCGCTGCTGCAGCTGTTGTTGCCGCCGGTCCTGCCGCAGGTCCTGCCGAAGCGGTTGAAGAAAAGACCGAATTCGACGTCGTCATCACCGAATGCGGTGCGAACAAGATCGCCGTCATCAAGGCGGTGCGCGAAGTCGCTCCTGGCCTCGGTCTCGCCGATGCGAAGAAACTCGTCGAAAGCGCTCCAGCCAAGGTCCTCGAGGGCGTTGCCAAGGATGCTGCCGAAGCCGCCAAGAAGAAGCTCGAAGAGGCTGGTGCCAAAATCGAGCTCAAGTAACCATCACCGGATTTTTTCCGGGACGGAGCAATCCGTCCCGGGATCTTCCATCGTGATCGGCGCGAGATTCTGACATTCCAACCCGAGTTTCGCGCCGATTCCGACCCATCTTTCCAACGCTTGAGATCCACCCTGCCTGAGACCGTTCGCGGCTCGGGCTCAACTTGTCATTAGAATACCACACAACGCCATGGCTGAACGTCTCTATTTCGGGAAATTCGAAGAGGTTATCGAACCACCCAACCTCATCGAGGTCCAAAGCCGCTCGTATGACGAGTTTCTTCAAAAAGAAGTGCCTCCGAGCGAACGCGCGGATGCAGGCTTGCAAGCCGTCTTCCAAGAAGTCTTTCCGATCAAAAGTTATGACGAGGCGATTGAACTCGACTTCGTTACTTATGACATCGAGGACCCCAAAATCACTTCGTTGGATTCGCTGCGCAACAGCGAGAGCTTCAGCGCCGCCCTTTATGTGACTTTCAAGTTGAAGGATGAAACCGGAAACAAGAAAGAGCGCGTTTACATGGGTGAACTGCCGATGATGACCCGCCGTGGCACATTCATCATCAACGGTGCCGAGCGGGTTATCGTTTCCCAGCTCCACCGCTCACCCGGTATTTGCTTCGAAACCTCGCAGCATCTCAATGGCAAGCTGCTCCATTCTTTCCGCATCATTCCGGACCGCGGATCATGGCTGGAAGTCCAGTTCGACACCAACGATCTGTTGTATGTCTATCTCGACCGCCGCCGCCGTCGTCGCAAGTTCCTTGCCACCACCTTCCTCCGCGTCCTCGGTTATCCTACTGACCGCGACATCGTGAATCATTTCTATTCGCCTGAAGCGCTCCCGCTCAGCGAAAAAATGGATGAGGGCGAACTCGGCCACAAAGTGCCTTTCGAAGATGTGCTCGATGGCGAGCTCGTCGTCGCGAAAGCCTACGAGCCACTCACCATCGGCATCGTCCGCCAACTTTTGGCACTTGGTCACAAAAAGCTGGAAGTGATCGACGGCCGCGAAGACGAAATTCTCCTCAAATCGCTCCGCAAAGATCCTGCGAAAGATGAAGAATCCGCACTCAAGGATATCTATCGGAAACTCCGTCCCGGAGATCCGCCAACTGCCGCGAACTCCCGCGCACTGCTCAAGCGCTTGTTTTTCGATCCGAAGAAATACGACCTCACCCGCGTGGGCCGTTACAAGATCAACCAGAAACTCGGCATTCAAGTGGATTCCGATCAACGCATCATGGTTCCTGAGGATTTCCTCGCCGCAGTGCGTTATATCTTGAGGCTGAAAAAGGGCGATGGCGTCATCGACGATATCGACCACCTTGGTTCCCGCCGCGTCCGCGCTGTCGGTGAACTTCTTGCCAACCAGTGCCGCGTCGGCCTTGCCCGCACCGAGCGCTTGGTCAAAGAGCGCATGACTTTGTTCGATGTGAACATCGAAGGCATGACTCCGCAGAAACTCATCAACCCGAAGGCGCTTTCCGCCGTCGTGCGCGATTTCTTCGGCCGTTCACAGCTCTCGCAGTTCATGGACCAAACCAATCCGCTCGCTGAGCTGACGCACAAACGTCGTCTCTCCGCGCTTGGACCAGGCGGTCTGAATCGTGACCGCGCGGGCTTCGAAGTCCGCGACGTCCATCCGTCTCACTACGGCCGGATCTGCCCGATCGAAACCCCGGAAGGTCCGAACATCGGTCTCATCAACTCGATGTGTACATACGCTCGCATCAATGAGTTCGGTTTCATCGAAACTCCTTATCGCCGCGTTAAAAATTCCAAGGTCACCAACGAGATCGAATATCTCACCGCCGACCAAGAGGAAAACTACCTCATCGCCCAGGCGAACAACCCGATCGACAAGTCCGGTGCTTTCCAAACCGAGCGCATCACCGCCCGTGAAAAAGGTGGCGAATTCATCGAAGCTTTGCCGACCGACGTGCATTACATGGACGTTTCTCCGAAGCAGCTCGTTTCGGTGGCTGCCGGTTTGATTCCCTTCCTGGAACACGATGACGCCAACCGCGCTCTGATGGGCTCGAACATGCAACGCCAAGGCGTGCCGCTTCTCGTTTCCGAATCGCCGCTCGTCGGAACCGGACTCGAAGGAAAAGCCGCTCGTGATTCGCGTGCGGTGGTCGTTTCCGAAGCAGATGGCATCGTCGCTGCTGCCACTGCAGAAATCATCGTCACGACGCCGGATGGGAAAATGCCGGTTTCCGACGAGAAGTTTCTCAGCGATCCGGAGTCGGTCCGCACCAATCTCGATAAGGGGATCATGGCCTATCCGTTGCGCAAATTCATGCGCTCGAACGCCGGCACCTGCATCAACCAAAAGCCAATCATCAAGAAGGGCCAGAAGATCAAGAAGGGCCAAGTGCTCGCCGACGGACCGAACACGGAAGATGGCGAACTCGCCATCGGCCGCAACGTGCTCGTCGCCTTCATGCCTTGGAACGGCTATAACTTCGAAGATGCCATCGTCATCTCCGAACGCGTGGTGAAGGACGATGTTTACACTTCGATCCACATCTCTGAGTTCGATGTCGCCGCCCGCGACACCAAACTCGGCCCTGAGGAAATCACCCGCGACATCCCGAACGTCGGTGAAGATGCCCTGCGCAACCTCGACCACGACGGCATCATTCGCATCGGTGCGGAAGTGAAACCCGGCGATATCCTCGTTGGCAAAATCACTCCCAAATCGGAAACCGAACTTGCCCCGGAAGAACGCCTCCTCCGCGCGATCTTCGGCGAGAAGGCTGCCGACGTCAAAGACACCTCGCTCCGCGTGCCCTCCGGTTGCCAAGGCATCGTCCAAGATGTCCGCGTTTCCCAGAGCGGCTTCGCCAAAAAACGTGCGGAAAAAGTCGATCCAGTCGAGCTCAAGAAGACCCTCAAAAAGATCAACGACGAGCACAAGAAAAAGGCCGACAAACTCACCGACGATCTCACCGAGCGGCTCTCCGATATTCTGTTAGGCGAGAAAATCCCGCTCGACGTGGTCAATGCGCAAACCGGCGAAATCATCATCCCGGCCAACCGCAAAATCACCAAGACCCTGCTTCGCAAGCTCGCTTCGGTTCACGATCACATCGAGATCGATCCATCCCCGATCCGTAACAAGATTTTGGAAATCATCAGCTCGTTCGAAAGCCGTTTCCAAGAACTCGACACCGAGCGCGAGCGCAAACTCGACTCGCTCGAGTCCGGTGATGAAGTCGATCCCGGCGTCATCAAGGAAGTGAAGGTTTTCGTCGCGAAAAAACGGAAACTCTCCGTCGGTGACAAGATGGCCGGCCGCCACGGAAACAAAGGTGTCGTTGCCAACATCGTCCCCGAAGAAGATATGCCATATCTTGCCGATGGAACTCCGGTTGATATCTGTCTTAACCCACTCGGCGTGCCATCACGCATGAACGTCGGTCAGGTGCTCGAAACCCACCTTGGCGTCGCGGCCTTGGCCCTCGGCTTCAAAGTGGCTACCCCGATTTTCGACGGCATCAAAGAAGATGTCATTTGGGATTTCATGTCGAAAGCCAAACAAGTGGACGGCGTGAAATTGATCGGTGACAATGGTGAACTTCGCGAACGCAGACCCGATGAGCCCGAACGCCGCGGCTTCACTTGGATCGGCGATGGCAAAGATGGCACCACCGGTGGAAAATCCACCCTCTATGATGGCCGCACTGGCGAGCCGTTCCACAACCCGATCGTGGTCGGCATGATTTATATCTTGAAACTCGGTCACTTGGTTGCCGACAAAATTCACGCCCGTGCCGTCGGACCCTACTCGCTCGTTACTCAACAACCGCTCGGAGGTAAGGCCCAATACGGTGGTCAACGCTTCGGAGAAATGGAAGTTTGGGCACTCGAAGCTTACGGTGCCGCTTATACGCTTCAAGAATTGCTCACGGTCAAATCCGACGATGTCCAAGGACGTACCCGGATTTACGAAGCAATCGTCAAGGGCGATAACAACTTGGAAGCCGGCACACCGGAATCGTTCAACGTCCTGATCAAGGAAATGCAATCTCTCGGACTCGATGTGCGTCCGGGTCGCAGAGGTTCTACCCATGGCTCCGGCATCACCGGTGGCTTGGATGATTACTCCCTCGATGACCTCACCCTGTAATTCAAACCGCGAACCCCAACCTGACCTAAAAACGTTACTAACAACATGAGTGTCGATAACAACCTTCGCGAACTATTCGGTGTGGACGAGCGCCCAGAGGCCTTCGATCAAGTCTCCATCATCGTTGCATCTCCGGATATCATCCGTTCTTGGTCCAAGGGTGAGGTGAAGAACCCGGAAACTATCAACTACCGGACTTTCAAGCCCGAAAAAGGCGGCCTTTTCTGCGAGCGGATCTTCGGACCCACCCGTGACTGGGAATGTGCCTGCGGCAAATACAAACGCATCAAGCACAAAGGCGTTGTGTGCGACCGCTGTGGCGTCGAAGTGACCCTCAGCCGCGTTCGTCGCGAACGCATGGGCCACATCGAACTGGCCGTGCCGGTCTCCCACATCTGGTTCTACAAGTGCATGCCATCCCGCATCGGCCTCATGCTCGATATGAGCGCACGTCAACTTGAGCGCGTGATCTATTATGAAGACTATGTCGTCACCGAGCCCGGCAACACCGCTCTTGAACGTGGCCAACTCCTCACCGAAAACGAATTGCGCGAAGCCGAAGACACCTATGGCGACGGCTCGTTCCAAGCCAGCATGGGTGCCGAGGCGATCATGGATTTGCTCAAACAGGCAAACCTCGCCGAACTCACCGTGCAACTCGAAGAGGAACTCGCAGTCACACGCTCGAAGCAAAACAAGAAGAAGCTCTCGAAGCGTCTCAAAATCACCCAAGGTTTCGCGCAATCCAAGTCGCGCCCCGAGTGGATGATCCAGACCGTGCTTCCCGTCATCCCGCCGGACCTTCGTCCCCTAGTGCCACTCGAAGGCGGGCGTTTCGCGACCTCCGACCTCAATGACCTCTATCGCCGCGTCATCAACCGCAACAACCGCCTCAAGAACCTCCTGCTCCTCAAAACGCCGGAAGTCATCATCCGCAACGAAAAGCGGATGCTCCAGGAAGCCGTTGACGCCCTCTTCGACAACGGCCGCCACGGCCGCGCCGTTACCGGTGCCGGCAACCGTCCGCTGAAGTCGCTTTCCGACATGCTCAAGGGCAAGGGCGGACGTTTCCGTCAGAACCTTCTCGGAAAACGTGTCGATTACTCCGGCCGCTCCGTCATCGTCGTCGGTCCGGACCTCAAGCTCGGCCAGTGCGGTCTTCCCAAGAAGATGGCTCTCACCTTGTTCGAACCGTTCATCATCCGCCGCCTCAAGGAGCTTGGCTATTGCCACACCGTGCGCTCGGCCAAGAAGATGATCGACCGTAAGACGACCGAAGTCTGGGATATTCTAGCAGAAGTCACCAAGGGTCACCCGATCCTTTTGAACCGCGCTCCGACGCTCCACCGTCTTTCGATTCAAGCGTTCGAACCGAAACTCATCGAAGGTGAGGCCATCCGCGTCCATCCGCTCGTTTGTACCGCTTACAACGCGGACTTCGACGGCGACCAAATGGCCGTACACGTTCCGCTCTCGATCGAAGCTCAGATGGAGTGCCGCCAATTGATGTTGGCCCCTAACAACATTTTCTCGCCTGCCTCCGGCCGCCCGATCACGGTGCCTTCGCAGGATATCATTCTCGGCACTTATTATCTAACTTGGGCACCCGTTCGCACCGCGAAGGACCGAGAAAAACAAGAGCACATGCCCTTGTTTGAAAACTCCTCGGAAGTTGAGTTCGCCATCGCTTCACGCAAGATCGATTACCACCAGTGGATCCGTATCCGCAACCCCGACTACGGAAAGGAATCGGTTTATGGCTACAAGGGCGAAGAACTGACCGACAAAGACCGCAAGGAACTCAGCCCGCTCGAAGCGGCGCTCCGCCAAGGCAAGATCATTGAAACCACTCCCGGACGCGTCCGTTTCAACGAAATCTGGCCATCGGGCGTCGGTTTCATCAACCACAACGTCGGCAAGAAACAGATCGGCGATATCATTTGGCGCTGCTATCAGGTTTCCGGCAAGAAGAAGACCGTCGAAGTTCTCGATGATCTCAAGGTTCTCGGTTTCAAGGAAGCCACTCGCTCGGGCACGTCAATCGGAATCGTGGACATGGTCATCCCCGAAGAGAAAAAAGAAGTCATCGCCAAGGCTTACGAAGAAGTCGATAAGGTCACCAAACAATACCGCAACGGCGTCATCACCGACGGCGAACGCTATCAGAAAGTCGTGGACGTCTGGACCGGTGCCACCGATACCATTGCGAATGCGCTCTATCGTAAGATCGAGTTCAACGATGGTAAAGCGAAGGCATCGCCGCTCTTCATGATGGTCGATTCCGGCGCGCGGGGTAACAAATCCCAGATCAAACAGCTCGGCGGTATGCGCGGCCTGATGGCCAAGCCCTCCGGTGAGATCATTGAGCGCCCGATTATTTCGAACTTCCGCGAAGGTCTCTCGGTGCTCGAATACTTCATCTCCACTCACGGCGCTCGTAAGGGTCTGTCCGATACCGCACTCAAAACTGCCGACTCCGGATACATGACTCGTAAGCTTGTCGATGTGGCGCAGGATGTCATCATCACTCAACAGGATTGCAATACGGCCAACGGCATTTCCGTGGCCGCCATCATGGACGGCGACGAAGAATCCGCCTCGCTGGAAACCCGCATTTATGGCCGCGTTTCTTGCGAGCAGATCAAGGATCCTGTCACCGGAGAAATCTTGGTCAATGTGGACGACGTCATCAACGAGAAGCAAGCCAAGGCCATCGAGCGCATTGGGGTGCTTACCCTCAAGATCCGCTCGGTTCTCACTTGCGAATCCGAGCGCGGGTGCTGCGCGAATTGCTACGGCCTCAACCTCGCCACCGGCTTGCCCGTGAAAATCGGCGAAGCGGTCGGCATCATCGCCGCTCAGTCGATCGGTGAGCCCGGCACCCAGCTCACCATGCGGACATTCCACGTCGGTGGTGTGGCCGCCGCCACGTTCAAACAGCCGATCATCAAGATCAAGAATACCGGTCGCCTCGTTTACAAGGACCTCCGCACCGTTCAGGCTGCCGATGGCACTTGGGTCGTGCTCAACAAAAATGGCTCGGTTTCCATCCGCGATAAGGCGGGTCTCGAACTGGAAAGCCACATTATCGTGATCGGTTCCATCATCTCCATTAAGGATGGCGAGGATGTGAAGAAGGGCGACACCGTCGTGACTTGGGATCCTTACAACGTGCCCATCCTCACGGAAAAGGGCGGTAAGGTCGAATTCCGCGACATGATTTCCGGCATCACGGTGACTAACGAAACGGACAAGGAAACCGGCAAAAAAGGCATGGTCGTCACCGAGCACAAGGAAGACCTTCACCCGCAGGTCGTCATCCTCGATGAGAAGACCAAGGAAGTGAAAGCCAGCTACTCGATCCCCGTCGGCGCTCACCTTTCCGTCAAGGAAGGCCAGATTGTCACCGGTGGTATTCAGCTCGCCAAAACTCCCCGCAAAGTCGCCCGCACCAAGGACATCACCGGCGGTTTGCCGCGAGTTGCCGAGCTTTTCGAAGCCCGCAAGCCGAAGGATTCCTGCGTCATTTCCAAGATCGAGGGCGAAGTTTCCTTCGGCACCAACGTCCGTGGTAAGAAGCGCGTCGTCGTGACCCATGCCGAAACCGGCGAGACCCAGGACCACCTGGTCCCGATGGGCAAGCACATCATCGTCACCGATGGCGATAAGGTGAAACGCGGCGATCAAATCACCGAAGGCCCCGTGTCTCCGGAAGACTTGCTCGAAGCTTGCGGCGCTCAGGAACTCCAAGAACACTTGGTCAACGAAGTGCAGTCCGTTTACCGCGTCCAAGGCGTGGAAATCAATGACAAGCATATCGAAGTCATCATCCGTCAGATGCTGCGCAAGGTGAAAATCACCGATCCCGGCGATGCCGATCAATGGCTGTGGGGCGATCAAGTGGACCGCACCAACTTCAAGCTCGTCAACCAGGCGATCATCGCCAACGGCGGCAAGCCCGCCGAAGCCGAACCGGTCCTACTCGGAATCACCAAGGCCTCGCTGGAAACCGAATCGTTCATCTCCGCTGCATCCTTCCAGGACACCACCCGGGTCCTCACCGAAGCGGCGACCTTGGGCAAAGTCGATTACCTCACAGGCTTCAAGGAAAACGTCATCATGGGTCACCTGATCCCCGCTGGCACCGGCTTCCCGTGCCACCGCGATTCGGAATTCGAGTTCACCGTCGAGGAACCCGAACCCGTCGTGATCACCCCGGAGTCCATCGAGGATGACGAAGACGTCGCCACCGCCTGATTTAAAGGACTGGCAGAACATCCATCAAAAGGGGAGGGGCACTTGTGCCCCCTCTTTCTGTGTTAAAAATCGATCATTTCGCTTTCTAGCACTGGAAATCTTCTTTCCCCGTCTGCTCGTTAGTCTTTCACCCTCAAGACTTTAAGATTTTCATTCTCATCGCGTCACACCGCGCTCGGAATTCTCGATGAAATGGATCAAATACGCTACTTGTGGCGTATCCGCGGCATGCGTGGCCTTCAAGGAACTTATCGAGTTGGCGAGGTTCCCGTCTTTCTTGAGAAACAACTTCTTGTAGGCGCTTTTCAGCGCACGGATATCATCCTCGGCAAATCCTCGACGTTGCAGACCAATCGTGTTCAGCCCGCGGGTGCTGGCCGGATTTCCATCCACAATCATGAATGGCGGCACGTCCTGCACGATTTTCGTCAAACCGCCAATGATCGCGTGCTTGCCGATCCGGCAGAATTGGTGGGCGGCCGCAAATCCGGAGATAATCACATGATCCTCCACCACAATGTGACCCGCCAAGCCCACTGAATTCGAGAGAATGATGTGATCGCCAAGTTGGCAATCGTGCGCGACGTGCGAGTAACAAAGCAATAAGTTGTGCGAACCAATCCGCGTCGGAAGACTCTCGTGGGTGCCACGATGCACCGTCGTGTTTTCCCGAAACACATTGAAATCACCCACTTCCAAGGCGGTTGGTTCACCGATGTATTTAAGATCCTGCGTTTTGCCGCCGATCGCCGCAAACGGGTAAAACTCGTTGCTGCGGCCAATCTTCGAGTGCCCCTCCAACACCACGTGCGAGTGCAGAACGCAGTCGTCTCCCAGCTCGACGTTGGCCCCTACCACACAAAACGGCCCGATCCGAACTCGGTTACCAATACGGGCTTGCGGCGAAACGACAGCAGATGGGTGAATCACAAGCCGAATTTCCACTCATCCACCCCACCATGACGAGCATTTTTTGCAGGGTTGCCACACACGGCGATCAAACTAGGGATTCTTTAAACCACGAATCTCACGAATCTCACGAATGAAGATGATTTTTTGAATCAAATCTCTGATTCTCAGTATTCAGTTCTGAAAATTCGTAAGATTCGTAAGATTCGTGGTGCCATCATCATAGCCATATCTGTGATTTTTCCCTAGCTTGAGCGCCGTGGCTAAACTCCCTTTATTTGACACTCTCTTCAAAAGAAGTTCAATCAATCAGTGGTTACAATCTTCCTTTCTAGCGCCAGAACCCGCAGAACGGTAAAAACTAGAACAATAATTAGAATAATTCTTGATATCGGCAAACTCAGCCCTATTTTCCCGCCGCGATGGTCAGCCACTCCTCAATTCAAAAATCAACCTCCGAGCTTCCCGAGGAAATCGCTGGTTTGCGCATGACGCGCCAGCGCCAGGAGATTTACCGCCTCCTCATTGAGCACCGGGACCACCCGACTGCAAACGAGGTCTTCATGCGCGCCAAGGATCAACTCCCGAACATCTCGTTGGCCACCGTTTACAACTGCCTCGAAGCACTCGTGCAACACGGCATCATCCGCCAAGTGAATTTCGAACGCGAATCCTCACGCTATTGCCCGAACCTCCGTGAACACGGCCACTTCCACGACGCCATCACCGGCGTCATCCACGACGTCGATTTCAAACCCGGCGTCAATCTCTCCGATGTACTCGACCTCCCACCCGGCGCCGTCATCGAAGACATCGAAATCACCCTCCGCGGCAAACTCGCCGCCTCTTGAATTCACCATTCAAAATTTAAAATTCAACATTCCTTTCCCCACACCATGAGCCTCCACATCCAAGACCTCCAAGCCACTCTCGAAGACGGCACCGAAATCCTCAAAGGCGTCACCCTCGATATCCCAAAGGGTGAAGTCCACGCCATCATGGGCCCGAACGGCTCCGGCAAATCCACTCTCTCGAAAGTCATCGCCGGCCACGAAGGATACCTCGTCACCGGCGGCACCGTCACCCTCGACGGCGAAGAAATCTTCGATATGTCCGTGGACGAACGCTCACGCGCTGGCATTTTCCTCGCTTTCCAATATCCGTCCGAAGTTCCCGGCGTCTCGAACGCCAACTTCATCCGCGCCGCCCTCCAAGCCCGCCTGCCCAAAGGCGAGGACATCGACGCCGTCGCCTATTACAAAAATCTCTACTCAAAAATGGACCTGCTGGAAATGGACCGCAAATTCACCGCCCGCGCCGTGAATGAAGGATTCTCCGGCGGTGAGAAAAAACGCAACGAGATCCTCCAAATGATGATGCTCGAACCCAAATATTGCATCCTCGACGAAACCGACTCCGGCCTCGATATCGATGCCCTCAAAATCGTCGCCAAGGGCGTCAACGCCATGCGCTCCGCCGACCGCGGCATGTTGCTCATCACCCACTATCAACGCCTGCTCGATTACATCAAACCGGACCACGTCCACGTCATGGCCGAGGGCCGCATCGTCCGCTCCGGCGGCCCCGAACTCGCCCACGAACTCGAAAAAGACGGCTACGATTTCCTCAAGGAACTCGCCCTCGCCTAATTGTTCTGATCACTGATCACTGTTCACTTACCACTCTCTCCCATGTCCTACGAACCCGCCACCGCCATTCTTGACGAGGAAACCCACGAGGCGATCAACATCGACCGCACGAAAGGCGATTTCACCTTCCCCGAGCGCAACAAGTTCGACGCCGGCCGCGGACTCACTTCCGCAACCGTCGATTACATTTGCGACGTCAAAAACGATCCGGATTGGGTGCGTGAATTCCGCCACAAGGCGCTCAAAGTTTTCTTCGACAAGCCGACCCCCACCAACTGGGCGACCAAGGATCTGGAAAACATCAACTTCGACGAAATCCGTTACTATCTATCCGATGGTGAGAAGCCGAAGCGTTCCTGGGACGATGTGCCACCGGACGTGCTTGAAACCTTCGAGCGTCTCGGCATCCCGCAGCAGGAGCGCGCGTTCCTCGCCGGCGTGGAAGCCCAGTTCGATTCCGAGGCCGCCTATTCGAACGTGAAAGAAGAGCTCACCAAACAAGGCGTCATCTTCGTGACCTCCGCCGAGGGGCTCAAGGAGCACGAGGAAATTTTCCGCCCATGGTTCGGCAAGGTCATCCCCACCGGAGATAACAAATACTCCGCGCTCAACAGCGCCGTCTTTTCTGGCGGCTCGTTCATCTACATCCCGAAAGGCGTGAAGCTGAAACAACCGCTGCAAGCCTACTTCCGCATCAACTCGGAAAGTTTCGGCCAGTTCGAGCGCACGCTCATCATCGCCGATGAAGGATCGGAAGTGATGTACATGGAAGGTTGCACCGCACCGAAATTCGAGACCGCCACACTGCACTCCGCCGTCGTCGAACTCGTCGCCCTCAAAGGCGCGAAGATCCAATACGTCACCGTGCAGAATTGGAGCAGCAATGTCTTCAACCTCGTCACCAAGCGCGGCCTCGCGATGGAAGATGCGGAAGTCCGCTGGATCGATTGCAACATCGGCTCGCGCCTAACCATGAAATATCCCGGCGTCATCATGAAGGGCGAACGCGCCCGTGGCGAAGTGATCTCCATCGCCCTTGCCAACACCGGCCAACACCAGGACACCGGCGCGAAGATGATTCACGCCGCCGATAACACCACCTCCAACGTGGTTTCCAAATCGATCTCCGTCGGCGAAGGCCGCTCGACCTATCGCGGCCAAGTGCTCATACCGAAGCATCTCAAAGGTTGCAAAAACAATACCGAGTGCGATGCGCTGCTCATCAACAGCCACTCGCGCACCGATACCTATCCGGCCATCACCGTCAAAGGAAACCGCCACGCCACCCAGCACGAAGCCTCCGTCTCGCAAGTCTCCGAAGACATGCTTTTCTACATGCAACAACGCGGCCTCAACGAAGGTCAGGCGATGTCCCTGGCAGTCAATGGTTTCATCAACGACCTCGTCCGCGAGTTCCCGATGGAATACTCGGTGGAACTCAAGCGGCTCATCGATCTTGAAATGGAAGGCTCAGTCGGCTGATATCCCAACAATCATGAGATCTTCGCAACATTCACCCGTGCATGTCGCTTTTGTCACTCATGAAGAGGACGATGTGCTCACCGCTGCCTATTGGAAATTAAAATCCCCAGGCGAGCGATTGGAGGCCCTTGCTCTCCTTCGTTCCCAGAAACACCAAGACGACAATGGAACCAGACCAAGAATTCAGAGAGTTTGCCGAATCATTGATGTCCCATGGGGTTAAGTTCATGGTGATCGGCGGATATGCTGTCACCGCGCATGGACATCCGAGATACACGGGTGATATCGATTTTTTTGTCGAAAAATCGCCGGAAAATGCCAGACGTATTGTTTCTGCTATCCATTCATCTCTCTCGAAGACCTCAAGAAAAACAAATTGGCCACCGGCCGCTATAAGGATCTCGGTGATCTCGAGTCCTTGGAAAAACTCGGCGAAATCTAACTGAACACTGAAAACTACAAGCTTCTTCCCATGACCACCACCGCTCCGCAAACCTCCGCCATTTTCCCCGCTTGGTTCGCCGCCCGCCAGCATGATGCTTGGGAACGCTACCTCGCCACGCCCACGCCGAAACGCGGCGATGAACCATGGCGCTTTTCAAATATCAAACAACTCGACTTCGCCGGATTTTCAAGGAGCGCGGGCGTCTCGCCCGCAGCCGATCTGATTGCCCGCTCGACCGGCCTCGAAACCACCGCTGCCAAGTTCGTCTTTTCAAATGATGAGTTGATCCATTCCGAGTCCCGCCTCCCGCAAGGCGTGATTTGCCTGCCGCTTGCCGAAGCCCTCGTCTCACACGGCGACCTCGTCGCCGCGCATTTCATGAAACAGGAAACCCGCCTCGGCTCCGCGAAATTCGCGGCTTGGCACGAGGCATCGGTTTCTAACGGACTTTTCGTCCACACCGGCGATAACATCGAAATTGAAGGCACCATCGAAGTTCATCACTGGATCTCGGGATCTAACACCATCATCTTTCCGCACACGCTCGTGATCACCGGAAAATCCTCGAAAGTCCGCGTAATCGATATCTTCCGCTCGGCGGACGATATCACACCGGGCCTGGCCATCGCTTTCAACGACCTCTCTGCCGGACCTAATTCGCATCTCGATTACATCGCCATCCAAGCGCTCAACGAAGTCACCCGCATCATCCAGATCAACGAAACCTCTACCGCCAGAGATGCTTCCGCCAAAGGCTTCATCCTCAACACCGGCGCATCATGGGCACGCAATGAATCGCTCTCCCGCCTCGAAGGCCCGGGCTCGCGCTCGGACATGCTCTCGGTCTCGATTCCCGCCCGCGAACAGGATTATGACCAGCGCACCTTCCAACACCACGTTTCCGAAGGCGCTTACTCGGACTTGCTCTACAAAAACTCGCTCTACGATGACTCGAAGACGATCTTCTCCGGCTTGATTTTCGTCGGTGAAAGCGCGCATCACACCGATGCCTATCAGACCTGTCGCAATCTCCTGATGAGCGACACATGCGAAGCCAACTCCTTGCCCGGCCTCGAAATCAACGCCGACCAAGTAAAATGCTCGCACGGCAGCACCTCGTCGCAAATCCACGATGAGGAAATCTTTTACCTGCGTGCTCGTGGCATCGATCCCGTCCGTGCACGCCAACTCATCGCCCGTGGCTTCTCGGTCGAGGCCATCGCCCGCCTCGATGACGAACCCACCGAAGAGTTGTTGCTGAAATTCCTCGACGAAAAATTTGCCCACATCGCCACTGGCGGCGCGTGAGTCACGCATTCAAAAGACTTGCACGTCAGTCCATCCCGGCCTAAGCCAACGCCCATGGCTCTCGAAACCACACTGATTCTACTGAAACCCGACGCGATCGAAAAAAACCTCGCCGGCAAGGTTCTCGCCCGTTTTCAAGACGCAGGCTTCACCATCCGCGGCATCAAGATGATGCAACTCGATGACGTAATCCTCCGCGAGCATTACGCCCACGTCGCCGACAAGCCGTTTTTCCCGGAAATCGCCGCATTCATGAGCCGCACCCCGGTGATCGCGCTCGCGCTCGCTGGCGACGACGTCATCAGCAAGGTCCGCGATTTACTCGGTCCCACCGATTCCAAGGCCGCTGCCCCTGGCACCATCCGCGGCGATTTTGGCGAGAATATCATGGTCAACGTCTGCCACGCCTCGGACTCCACGGAAGCCGCCGCTACCGAGATCAAACGCTTCTTCAAAGACGGCGAAGTCTTCGCGCTCTGAGCGAATAGCCGCATCATGCGGCTTCATTCGCACTTTCACATCCACCGTCGTGCGCCGGGCTCTTCGTGAAGATTTTTGCCCGCGCCACGCCGAAGGGTTGCAAACTCGCCGCCCAAGACGGACTCTTCGTCCATGCAGGTTCAAAAAGTAAAGTATGTGCTGTGGGCGGCCGATTGGCAGCGTTGCCTCAAATTTTATCGCGAACTCTTCGGAGGAGTGGTGAGTTTCGAGTCCGAGGTCTGGAGTGAAATCGTCATTGCAGGTGCCACACTCGGGATTCACGGCGGCGGTGAGGGCAAGCGGACGTGGACTGGTTTGTCCTTCCAACTCGATGACCTACGCCAGGGAATCACCCGCCTCGCCGAATGCGGCGGAAGCCTCGCCTCTGAACCGAACGACACGCCGGAAGATCCGCTCCACCTCGCCATGTGCATCGATCCCGAAGGCAATGAGTTTATGATGACTCAACGAAGGCATTACTAATTAAACCTTGCGAGGAACTTGGCTTTGTGGCTACGGAGCGCTGACATTCTGTCGGCTGTCGGACGGGGGACATTCTGTCACCCGTCTTCCGAGAAGCGATCGCCGGACAGTATGTCCGGGATCCAGCAGCGCGCAAAATGCACGCGCTCCGACAACGCGAATCCTTAAAGGCATTGGGCTTTAGCCGAATGATGAATCGCTACGAACGATTTCCGCTAAAAACTGGTCGGGGCGGCGGGATTCGAACCCACGGCCTCTTCGTCCCGAACGAAGCGCGCTACCAGACTGCGCTACGCCCCGACTTGTTGGTTTTCAGTGTCTGACGTGAATTTTTTATGATCGCACTGGGGATTCCATCAAGCAAAAATCATTTTCCCTTGGCTCCTTCCGGCCGTTGATGGAATATTTCGCAGGTAGAAGACGGTGCATTTCCCTGTTCCATCCACCCAATCACCACGATGAGATCCCAGGAATCCGACTCCCCGCACCCCGCACTCGGCATCGACTATGGCGAGGTGCGCATCGGTATCGCCGCCACGGATGATTTCGGCATCCTCTCTCATCCGGTGGAAACCATCGATCGCACAAAAACCGAGCCCATCGAGCGCATCGCGCAGCTAGTGGAACTCCGGCGCATCCATACGCTCGTCGTCGGCTTGCCGCTGCGAATGGACGGCAGCGAGGGCGATTCCGCAGCAAAAGTCCGCGTCTTCGCCAATTTGCTGCGTGAACGCATCTCGACTTTACCGCTCGTCTTTGTGGACGAATCGCTCAGCACCTCCAACGCCGCTGCGAAACTCCGTGAAGCCGGACGCAATGCCCGCCAGCAAAAATCCATCATCGATCAGGCCGCCGCCGTGGAAATTCTCAACACGTGGATGGGGGAGGGGATTGACTAACTGATTTCCGGCACAGCGAAACCGCTGCGATATTCCGATTGATAGAATTTCCGGGCATGATCCGGTCCCACCAAAGTCTCGGTTTTCGGACCAAGCGTCAACTCGGAGCCCAGCGAACACGGCGTGGCTTTGAGATCCACCTTCCATTCGCCCAATTGCTGTTGCTGGCGGTCGATGATGTCGTGAAGATCCGAATTGTTAGGAACGGCGGCACGCAGTTTTTCCAAGGGCAGGGATGCCCCGCTACGCAGGGAAACATTGGCAAGGTGAGTGAGGGCGGCGGATTGGTGTGCTTGTTCGATCGGCGCACGCAGGTCGCCCATGCGGCGCGAGCGAATGACATCGATGAAATTCTGTGCGTGATTTTTTCCCGCGTCGCCTGGGAACTTCGCCACCTTGGTATTGCCGTCCGGGCCCACAACAAAGCCGCCACCACGTCCGCCGCGAAACTCGCCTTGCTCGCAGGTGACGATCACGCCGACACGGATTCCTTTGTAAGAAGCGGCGGAATTGAGCCCCGGCTTCAAACACATGTCATTGAGTTCAAAGACCACCGGAACATCGTTGAGCGCAAACCAAACCGACTGCATGTTGGCGGTCTCCCCCGCATCATTCCAGCCAAAGCGGCCACCGAAACTTTGCAGGGTTGCAGGCATTGGAGGATCGCCGAGAACCCAGCGGATCATATCGAGTTCGTGAGGTGATTGGTTGCCGATATTGCCGCTGCCGGTATTGTAAAACCAGTGCCAATCGTAGTGAAGATTCGGCCGCAAGATGGGCTGGTCCATCGCAGGTCCTAACCACAAATTGTAGTCTAGCGTGGCGGGCGGCTGAATGGGAGTATCAAGTTTTCCAATCGATTTCCGGTTCTGCAAACAGAGACCGCGCACGGCTTTGATTTTCCCGATATTTCCCTGCTGGATGTATTTGAAAGCATCTATCAAACCGACATCAGAACGGTTCTGGGTTCCCGCCTGCACCACGCGTTGATGGCGCTTGGCGGCGGCAACCATTTGTCGGCCTTCCCAAATATCGTGGGAGACGGGTTTTTCCACATAGACATCCTTGCCGGCCTGGCAGGCATGGATGGTTTGGAGGGCGTGCCAATGGTTAGGGCTGGCAATGATCACGGCATCGATGTCCTTGCGCTCGAGAAGTTGGCGGTAATCCCGGTGGGAATCCGGTTTGTTAGCGCCCGTCTTTTTTTGAAGTGAGGCGGCAACTTGATCCATGTGGGCGGTGTCGGGATCGGAAACAGCCACGATGCGCGTGTTGGGCAAGCCGGAAAACTGGGCGGCAAGACCACCCCCGCGTTGGCCGCAGCCGATCAATCCGAGACGAACTTGATCATTGGCACCGATGACATTTTGTCCCCGCAACGACATGGCCGCCGTGCTGTAGGCCACTGCCTGAAGAAAGCAACGGCGCGTAGGGGCGGGGCTCAGTGGAACGTGCATGGCGGAAATTACACCACTACACTTGGCATTCTTTCAAGCGCTGGAAGGCGCTTAAACCAGCAGCATTCATCTTTTCCATCTGTGTTCATCCTGTCCATCTGTGGTTGGCTGCCTCCCGATTTAGGAATCCAGACGCGGGAATCCAATTTTCAGCATTGAGTGTTTGGCTGAGTGAGAAGACCCTGCGGCACAGTAAACCGAAACCTGAATGCGCCTCAAGATCACAATCGCCTACGACGGCCGACCCTACAACGGATGGCAATCGCAGGCTTGCGGCAATACCGTGCAGGATTTCATTGTTCGGGCGCTCGAGGAGGTCGCCAAACAACCCGTCAAGCTACAAGGCTCCGGCCGCACCGACACCGGAGTCCACGCGCTCGGTCAAATCGCGCACTTCGACCCGCCGTCGGCGCTCACAATGAACCCGTTCAACTGGGTGCCCGCTCTCAACACCAAACTCCCCGCCACGATCCGCATCATGGCCTGCGAAGAGGTGGCCGATGATTTCCACAGCCGCTTCTCAGCGACCGGTAAAATCTATCATTACGATCTGTGCACCGACCCGGTCCTGCCGCCATTGAAAGCCGGACTGGCATGGCATTTGCCAAGATTGTTAGACGCGGGGGTTCTGGCGGAGGCGCTGGGATTGTTTCTCGGGCGGCATGATTTTCATGCCTTTGCCGCCTATCGCGGAAACGAAAAACCGGACATGGATTGGTGCCGCACCATCCATCGGGCGGACTTGGAAACGCTGTCTGATGGATTTCGGATCACATGGGTCGGCGATGGCTTCCTCTACAAAATGGTCCGCCTGCTCACCGGTGCCGCCGTGCACGCCGCGCAAGGCCGAATCCGCATCGATGACCTCGCGGCCCTGCTCGATCAAGCGCCCGGCCTGCCGCTCGGAAAATCCCCGATCTGCGCACCGGCCGATGGTCTTTACCTGCAACAAGTTCTCTATTAGTTAATTTCATCGTCATGAGCACCACCACCTCACCCGACCTCCCGCCATGGGCCACCGATGTCATCGATCTTTATGAATCCGGTGCCTCCTGCCAATTTATCCTTCATGGCAATGTCGCGGATCTTGTGCTGCTCCCGGTTTCCGGTGCGGCCCCACGCATCGCCCCACTCGAAAGTTTTCTTCGTGAACGCTTGTTAGCCCGCTTCGACGTCGTCATCGGCTACGATCTTGGAAACGGCATCAGGGTGGAAAAAGGCGGAGAACGATTCGCCGAGTGGCCACCCGCAGCCAAGGAAGCGGCGCTGCCAAAAGCTCCGCGCGAGGCCATCATCGTCCTCACTCATTACTTGCGCTTCTGCGCCAACGTCGCCCGCTTGAAACCGGAACGCGCCACCCGCGTGGCGATTATCGTTAGAAATTCCGGGCTCATCGTTCCTCCCTCGAATGGCGGCGCGGATTACGAACTCAGCGCCATCGCCAGCCAACTCCGCGACTGGGCTAACGATTCCACCATCGCCGAACAACATTGCGCCACCTTCCTGCTCACCGAAAACCTCAACGACCTCAACCCGCTGGTCGCCCGCAACCCGCAAGCCGCATGCATCGCCGTGCCCTTGCCCCAACAAGCAGAGTTGATGCCCGCCCTCGGCCATCTTGCCTCAATCTATCCGCTTCCTCTCAAACCGTTTGCCGGAGATTTCTCCCAACCCGCCGCCGCCCTCGCCGGTGCCACTCTCAGCTCGATTGAAACGCTGCTGCAAACCCGCCAACACCATGCCAAGGAACTCACTCCGCAAGACTTGGTCGCTCTGAAAAAAGAACTCATCGAGAAAGACGCACAAGGACTCATCGAGTTCATCAAACCCGACCGCTCGTTAGAAGATCTCCACGGTCAGGAGGCCATCAAGTCGTGGCTGCGGCAGGACATCGCACTCTGGAATGCCGGCGATCTCGCCGCCCTGCCGATGGGATATTTGTTTTGCGGCCCGGTCGGCACCGGCAAAACCTTCATGGTCGAATGCCTCGCTGGTGAAGCCGGCGTGCCTGTCGTGAAAATGAAAAATTTTCGCGATAAATGGGTCGGCAGCACCGAGAGCAATCTGGAGAAAATCTTCCGCCTGCTAGACGCGCTCGGCCGCTGCATCGTCTTTGTCGATGAGGCGGACCAAGCGCTTGGCCGCCGCAATGCGGATTCCGGCGATTCCGGGGTTTCCGGCCGCGTTTATGGCATGATGGCCGAGCGCATGAGCGACTCCCGCAAGCGTGGCCGCATCATATGGGCACTTGCCACCAGCCGACCCGACCTCGTCGAAGTCGATCTGAAGCGCCCAGGCCGCGTGGACGTGAAAATCCCGCTTTTTCCCACTGCCACCCCCGAGGAAGGCTATCAACTCATCCGTGCCCTCGCCAAACGCCGCGGCGTCCAACTGGAAAAATCCTTGCCGGAATCCTTCCGCAGTTCGATTCCCGATCTGCTAACGCCGGGTGCCGCTGAAGCGCTTTCCGTAAAACTCTACCGCGCCCTGAAAACCGGCTCCACCCAGCCGGACGAAGCGCTCAGCGCCGCCTTGCGCGACTATCAACCACCGGTGCCGATTTCCATCATCGAAAGCCAAATCGCCCTAGCCGTAGCGGAGGCCACCGATCTCGGCTTCGTCCCCGAGCGTTTCCGCGCCAGCCGCTGAGCGGAGTTCTTCAAGGCAAACTAGTGAACATAGAAACGAAAATGACAAAAGCGCTGTCGGCTAATTTCACCACTTATTTTAACTGATTTCACTGAAAGAATTAGCAGGAATTTCATTCACCTTCTCAGTGAACACCTATTTCTTTCCACCCTCTTCAAAATCAGTGAAATCAGTGGTTAACATCTTCCTTTTTAGTGTGAATCATCCGCACGCCACATTTCTCTGGTATCTGTGAGAGTGCGGGCTTGAACTTTTTCAAGTTGCCCGCCAATCTGCTGCCCTATGAATGATGAAGCCCGACCAAAACCGTTGTTTTTTGTAGCACTCGCCTGCGTCATTATCGCCTTGCTCGCCTATGGATTCCGCTCGGTGCTCTTCCCAAAAGACCAATCCGCCGCACCTTCCTCGATTTCTGTCGATGAACTGACCGGTGCGCAAGGTGTCGAGGCCGCCGATTCGAATGTGCCGACCACCGTCAAGGAATACGCCTTCAAACCCAGCGAAAAACTTCCGCCCATCGCCCAAACCAGCGGCTACGAGCCGATGAAAGCCCGCACGGTCAAATTCGCCCTCAACGTCTGGGCCGGCTGGGCACCCATTATCCTCCAAAACGGCGGCGGCGATCCCGGCAAAATCTGGACCACCCCCGGCGGCGAGCCTTTCAAGGTGGAACTCGTGCTCATCGATAATCCAGTCGCCATGCGCGATGCCTACGCCTCCGGCAAAGTCCACATCGGCTGGGCCACCCTCGATATGGTCCCGCTCTTCATGGACGAGCTGAAAAAAGATCCGCGCATCATGCCGCGCATCTTCCAACAAGTCGATTTCTCGAACGGCGGCGACGGCATCGTCATCCGCCGCAACGTCGCGAAAAACCCTGAAAGCCCGACGATTTCGGACCTAAAAGGCAAAAAGATCGTGCTCGCCCAGAACTCTCCTTCCGAATATTTCCTGCTCAATGCGCTCGTGAACGGTGGCGTCCAGCCCGCCGAAGTGAACTTCATCTACACCGAAGATGCATTCCAAGCCGCCGCCGCCTTCAACAGTGATAAGTCCATCGCCGCCTGTGTCTCGTGGGCCCCGGACATCTACAGCCTCAGCGAAATCAAGGGCAATCACATGCTCGTCAGCACCGCCACCGCTAACAAACTCATCGCCGACGTCTGGTTCGCTCGCGGCGACTTCGCCCGCGACCACATGGATATCTGCGAAGGCCTCGTCCGTGGCATCTTCGATGGCATGGCGAAAATGAAAACAGACGATGGCAAAAAACAAGCCGCCGCCCTCATGTCCAAGCTTTACAGCATCCCGGAGGCCGACACCTTCGGCATGCTTGGCGATGCCCACTCGACGAATTATGCGGAAAACCGCGATTTCTTCATGAATCAGAACAACCCCGCCAACTTCGAGCGGACCTGGAACACCGCTTACCTTCTCTATCGGAAAATGAACCGCATCACCCAGGCTGTGCCCTTCGATCAGGTGATGGATTTCTCGATCCTCCAGAAACTCGAAACCGAGGAGCCCTACAAATCCAGCCGCAACGAATACCAAATCAACTTCGCGCCCAAGACCGTCCAGTCGATCAAAGCGGAAGGCTCGGAAATTCTAACGAAAGTTGTGACCCTGCATTTCTATCCAAACTCCTGGGATCTTCGTAAAACCATCACGGTCCGCGAAAACGGCAAGGATGTCGTGAAACCCTACGAACCCGGCGTGGACGCGGTGCTCGAAGAAGTCGGCAAGCTCGCCGCCCAATACGGTGCCGCCAACATCGTCGTGGAAGGACACACGGATTCATCCATGCACGGCCAAGTCAGCCCGCAAATGGTAAAGGAACTCTCGGGCAACCGCGCCGCCGCCGTGAAAACCGAAATCCTCAAAAAATTCCCGAATTTCAACGTTAACCAATTCTCGACCGACGGTGCCGGCTGGGCACGTCCATTCGATCCCAACGATCCGACCAACCACGCGCTCAACCGCCGCGTGGAAATCAAGGTGATCGCGCTCGAAAATCCCGAGTAAGCGCCAAATCATGGCATCAGAACTCAACAGTTGGTGGAAGCGGATGCGGACCATCCGCGATGCTCCAAGCTATTGCGAAAGCTTGTTTTTCGGCGCGGCCTGCATCGGCTCCGTGCTGCTCGTTTGGTGGTTGCTCACCATCGGTGAGGGCGATGCCCGGCTTGTCGATGCCTACACTCTCCCCAGCCCGCGGGAAACGTTTGCTTCGTTTCCCGAATTGTGGAAACGCGAACTCTCCCGCAGCATCCTGATTTCATTGATCCGCGTGCTCGGCGGGTTTTTGTTAGCCGCCGCCATCGGCGTGCCACTCGGCATCGTCTCCGGAAGTTATCTCCGCGTGGCGGCGTTTTTCAAACCGCTCGTCATCTTCGGCCGCAGCATTCCCATCGCCGCGCTCATCCCTCTAACCATGGTTTGGTTCGGCCTCGGCGAGTTCAACAAGGTGATGTTCATCTTCCTCGCCACCATCGCCTTCGTGATCTTCGATACAATCAACACGGTGCATGCCGTGCCCGATCGCTTCATCGACACCGCCTACACGCTTGGTGCCCGTGGCTCCCGCAAAAAAGGCGCGCGCCTCGCCGTCTTCGCGGGCTTGATCTATGGGCTGCTCATCATGATCGGCTGGCACCTGATGCGGGACGATGCCGCGCGCACGCTCGCCGCGGAGTTATCATCATCCGCCGCATGGCTGCGTTTCATCGTCGGCTTCGTGATCGGCTTCGCACTCTGGTTTCCCATCGCCGGGCATCAAGTCCTGCGCAAGGTCATCTTGCCGCTCGCTTTGCCGGACATCGTCAATAGCTTGCGACTGATCTTCGGCCTCGCCTTCGGTTACATCATGCTCGCCGAGGTCATCAACGCCAAGACCGGCATTGGAGCGCTGATCATCAACAGCCAGCGCCGCGGATTCCAAGAACACATCTACCTCTGCCTCTTCATCATCACCCTGCTCGCATGGGGCATCGACCGCTCGATCATGCTGCTCCAACGCCGGATCTTCCCCCACATCAAACATGGCGAACATTGAACTAACAGCTTCCGAGCGTCCCTGCGAAATCAAAGATGCCGCGCTACCCGCTCCCGGCCAACCGCTGGTGGTGGATTTCCAGTCGGTCACGAAAACCTTCGATTCCGGCACCAACCGCGCCTTTACCGCTATCAAGGATGTCACCTTCTCCGTGGAAAATATTCCGAACATCGGTGAGTTCATCGGCGTGCTCGGTCCGAGCGGTTGCGGGAAAAGCACGATGCTGCGCCTCATCGCCGGCCTCGCGCCCCAGTTTCCCGCAACCACCGGCACCGTGAAAGTCCACGGTGAACCCGTCACGACACCCGGACCGGATCGCGGATTCGTCTTCCAGGATTACGCGAATTTCCCCCACCGCACAGTGCTCGACAACGTCGCCTTCGGCCTCGAATGCCAACAAGTCGCGCAAAAAGAACGCCGCGAACGCGCCCGCGAATGGATTGCCAAGGTCGGCCTCGATCCCAAAAAAGATGCTGACAAGTTTCCGCACCAACTCAGCGGCGGCATGAACCAACGCGTGGCCATCGCCCGCACGCTCATCATGAGCCCGCGCATCATCCTGATGGACGAACCCTTCGGCGCGCTTGATCCCACCACCCGCCAGCGCATGCAAGACTTGCTGGTTTCGCTCTGGCGCGAGTTGGAAGCCACCGTGTTTTTCATCACCCACGATGTCTCGGAAGCCGTTTATCTCGGCGACCGCGTGTTCATCTTCAGCCAATCGCCCGGCACCATCGCCCACCAGTTCGCCGTCGCCCCACCGGACCGCCCGGCACGCGAAATGCAACAGGAACCCGTATTCCTCAAATCCGTCCACCACGTCCGCTCGCTACTCGACCAACTCGAAGCTCAAAAACAAATCATCTCCTGAAACACCGATTTTCCCCTGCCGCATTGCATCTTGGCGAAATTCCGAAACCGACTATTCTGATCTCATGTCAGCAGAGCAACTCCTCAAACGCATCACCATTTCTCAGGAAATCTGCCACGGGAAACCCTGCATTCGTGGCCTTCGCTACCCTGTGGAATTTCTGCTCGAACTACTCAGTGGAGAAACTACCGAAACGGATATCCTCGCCGATTACCCGGATCTTGAGCCCGATGATCTTAAAGCCGCCCATGCTTACGCCGCCCGCCTCGCCAAAATCAAACGCTTCGAACCACTGCCCGCGGCATGAACTTTCTGGTCGATGCACAGCTTCCCCGCTTGTTGGCCATCCGCTTGCGTGAATTGGGTCAAACCGCTCGACACACCCTCGACCTCAGCGCTGGAAACCGGACATCCGATCATGACATCGCAAGCATCGCAGATGATGAAGATGCCATCGTTATCACCAAGGATGCAGATTTTCTCGACTCTCACCTTCTCTCCGGTAGCCCTTCCCGCCTTCTTCTGATATCCACCGGAAACATCTCCAACCGACAACTCCTCGGCCTGTTCGAACAGCACATCGATCAAATCACTGCCGCCCTTGCAGAGGGTCGTCTTCTAGAGCTCACCCCCGTTGGTTTGGTCATCCATGACTCATAACTTCAAAATGCCCCAACCCACCCAATCACCTGACGGCCTGACCGCAGCGCTTAAGCGCTCGTTCACGTGGCACTGGCATTTGCTGGGGCTGGGCGCGGGTGTCGCCGCCGCTGTCCTCAGCGGGGCACCTCTCCTCTGGCTGCCATTTCTCGCTGCCGCCGAGGCCGGATACCTTGGGTTCCTCGGTCTCAACCCGCGTTTCCAAAACGTGCTCAAGGCAAAAGTCAAAACTCCGCCCCCGCTTCCCGCCGATCCTCGGCAGCGCTATCAACAGCTCATGGACTTCCTCAGCCCCACCGATGCCGAGCGCTTCGAAACCCTCCGCCACCGCTGCCTCGAACTCGTCAAACTCCGCCGCAGTATGCACTCAAAGGACGACACCCCGGGCGTCGATGACTTCCGCGGCGAGTCGCTCGACCGCATGCTCTGGCTTTTCCTCAAACTTCTCCATCAACGCTCCGGCTTGGAAAAATTCCTCGGCTCCACCCGTCGCGAGGACATCGAATCCGAGCTCGCCGCCGCCGAAGCTCAACTCGCCTCCGCCAGCGGCCGCGATCTAACCGCCGGCCTTCCCGAGAGCCGCCTCACCACCTCCATCCGCGACCGCGTACTCACCATCCGCGAGCGCCTCGACAACCACCGCCAAGCCTCCGACGCCCTCGAACTCGTCACGGCGGAAATCGCCAAAACCGAACAACAAATCACCCACCTCTGCGAAGTCGGCATGACCAGTAATGATTCCGCCGGCCTCAGCGTCCAGATCGACAGCATCTCGGAATCCCTCCAATCCTCTGAAAAAATCTTCTCCCAAACTTCGTTTTCTCAAATCTACGATGACGAACCCGCGCCACCTCTGCTATCAGGAGCTTCATCACCCCGAACCGCTATTCCCCAGTAAGTAAATCTTTTGATAAAACCACATTTTAAACCACAGAGACACAGAGGAATCACAGAGACACAGAGGAATTTCACGGATCCTCTTCTCTGTGTCCTCAGTTTCCTCTGTGCCTCAGTGGTAAAATCTTCCGCAACTCTCAGACCCCAAACCATCCCTAACCGAAATCAAAGCCATGTTCCGCCGCCTCTCCAATATCTTCCGTGGGTTCCTAGGACTCTTCGTTTCCGGCCTCGAAAAACGCAATCCCGAAGCGTTGTTAGAACTCGAAAAGGAAAACCTCCGCTCACAGATCGCCCAGTTCAACCAAGGCCTCTCCGCCCACGCCGGCCTCTGCGAGAAACTCATATCCCAGGTCAAACGCCAGGAAACCGAGGAACAAAGCCTCAAGGCCAAAGCCGCCGCCAACCTCCGCGCCGGCAACCAACGCCTCGCCGGCGAGATCGCCCTCGAACTCCAGCGCATCCGCAAAGACCTCGCCGACAACCGCTCGCAACTCGGCGACGCCGAAAAAACCTACAAAGAACTCACGCTCTCCCGCGATACCGCCATCAAAACCGCCCGCGATAAAATAGAAGCCCTTCGCAAGGACCTCGATGGCATGAAAATGAACAAGGCGCTCGCCGAAATGAACGAAATGGCCAGCGGCATGCTCACCCAGATCGGCGGCTCCGGCGATACACTCGATCGCCTCCACCAAATGGTCGAAGAAGAAAACACCAAAGCCGCCGGCCGCGCCCGCGTCGCCCGCGACGGCATCGATACCTCCCGCTTCCAAGAAAAAGCCGCCGAACGCGAAGCCCTCGAAGACATCGCCCTCGCCGATCTAGCCGCAGAACTCGGCATGGCCGTCCCCGGCGCACCCACCACCGCCGCTCCCGCCGAGATCAAAAAAGAAATGAATCCCCAGTGAAATTCAATAGACTCCTTCTCAAGATCGCAGTTCTCACGATGTCCGTGGCACTGGGAGCTGCGCTCATCTGGTGGAAGGTCAACCTGAGCGGAAGCAAGCCGAGGTGGAAAGACACTCCTGATAACAGGGCCCGCGTTCTTGCCGAAGCTCGAATTAATGGTTGGGTCACCGCCGCAACCAACTCGGACGGAACAAAGTATTACTTCATGGGAAGTTCGAAGTACATGTTTCCGATCCGAGCCGAGGAACTCGACTACATGTGGCTCTGGCGGGACAATCAGAACGTCCCCGACGAAATGCGCGGAAGGGGGACATACTACGGTTCCTTTGGCACTGGACCGAAGACTTACAGTTCCCTTCAAAGCCAAGAAAAGCTGGAACTCGATCTAACTGTTGATCCCGTCGCCCCCGGCACCACCGTGGAGGAGCTTTTGCAGCGTGAAGGGAAATGAATCTGGCCCTCCTCATCCTCGGTGCGGGAGGCAGTTTCATCCTTCTCTGCTTTATCTTCCGACCTCTGGAACTGCTCTTTCCTGCCAACAAGAAGCAACACTTCTTCCGGCCCGAATGGTGGACTGACCTATTCTACTTTCTTGGACAGTATCTTCTGTGGTCAGGACTGGTTGCTTTTCTTCTCAGTATTTTTGCAGATGGGCTGCAGATTGTCATCCCCGCCGAGTTCCGCCTGACAGTGGCCGGGCAGCCATGGTGGATTCAAGCCGTCGAGGTCATCATCCTAAGTGACCTGTGTATTTACTGGGGCCACCGGCTCCAGCACCGCGTTCCCATGCTCTGGCGCTTTCATTCCGTACATCACAGCTCCGAACATCTCGACTGGCTCGCTGCCCATCGCGAACATCCCCTCGACACCCTTTATACGGTCGGGCTCATCAATCTCCGGGTTTTTCTTCTTGGATTTCCGATGGAGACCCTCGCCGGGCTAATCGCCTTCCGGGGGCTGTGGGCTATCTATATTCACTCCAACGTGCGCATCCCGCTCGGTCCACTGAAATGGTTCATCGGCTCTCCGGAGCTCCACCACTGGCATCACGCTGCCGATAAGCACGTCGGCAACTACGCCAACATCTCACCACTCATGGATCTGCTCTTCGGCACTTACCATTGCCCTGATCGCGAACCGGAAGCCTTCGGCATTAAGGAACCCATCGCGCGCTCCTATCTCGGCCAATTCCTCCATCCCTTCCGGCGTTCCCGTCCAGAGAAGTAGCGGATCGAAAGGGTAGTCTTGGGGGATAATCTGCCGCTGCAATGAGCGTGAACAACCGCAAGCGAAACATATAAAGACAGGCTTTTAGATAGAATCTTCTCGCTATCCCAGCATTGGGGGATAATTTGCCGCTGCAAGAAACATATAAAGACAGGCTTTCTATAAGAATTTTCTCGCCATCCTAACATAAGCCGATAATCTGCCGCTGCAATGAGCGTGAGCGTAAACAACCGAAAGCGATGGATTGTGCCGTGGAAGGATTCTCGGACGAAGCCGGTGATTTATCACTGCATCTCGCGCGTGGTAGGGCGGGATTTTGTGCTGGAGGTGGATGAACGCGAACATTTCCGGATGCTGATGCGAATGTGTGAGAAGTTCACCGGCTGTCGGGTGCTGTCTTACTGCCTGATGTCCAATCACTTCCACATATTGTTGGAAGTGCCGCCGATGCCGGAGGGCGGGATCTCGGATCAGGAATTGCTGGAACGGCTAGGCGTTTTCTACAGCGAAGTGCAGGTGGCGGAGATCGCGAAGGAAATGGAGGATGCCGCAGTCTTGCGTGTGCGGGGTGAGTTTGAAATGCCGCCAGTGGATGAAAACGGGATGCCACTGAGCGCTGCTGAGGAATTGTTGCTGGCACAACAACAGGCAGCGCGAAGAAAGGAAGAAATCCGCAACCGCTTCACCCGGCGGATGCACGACTTGAGTGAGTTCATGAAATCCTTGTTGGAGCGCTTCACCAAATGGTTCAACCGCATGCATTCGCGCACCGGCACGCTGTGGGAAGACCGGTTCAAGAGCGTGATTGTCGAGAGTGGGATAGCGGCGCGGACGATCGCAGCTTACATTGATCTAAATCCGGTTCGGGCGGGGATCGCGTTTGATCCGGCGGATTATCGCTGGAGCAGTTATGGCGAGGCGGTGGGCGGAGGGAGGAAGGGGAATGGGAAAAAAGCGCGAGAAGGCTTGGTGCGAGCGTATTTTTGCGATCAGGGAGTGGGATTTGATTCCGGGAAATGGCAGGAAGTCTCGCGCTTGTATCGGCGGCTGATGGGACTGGCATTAGCTCGGAAAACGGGACGCGCCGAGGTGGCGGAAGTGGCGGGGAAAGGCAATGGACTTGGCCAGAGCACGATGAACACTGCGGAGATGTTAGAAAGCAAGGACAATGGAACCGTGCTCAAAGATCTGGGAATGGCCAAGATGCTGCGGTGCCGGGTGAGGTATTTCACGGACGGCGCGGTGATCGGCAGCAAGGAATTTGTGAACGAGGCGTTTGCGACTGCGCGCGAGCGTTTTGGACCAAAGCGCAAGGATGGAGCGCGGGCGATGCGAGGTAGCGGCAGCGGTGCGAAGGGTTTGCTGTGGAGTATGAGAGACTTGCGAGTGAGGGTTTAAATGATTGTGGGCATAGGATCCGCTTGACCATTTTTAAAAGTCAGCGACCGGACTGTCTGTTTGATGGCCCGTTCCCTCAGGAAACTCGTCGGCCAGTTTAGCCAACGCCGCGCAAGTGTCCGCCCATTTTTGATCTGACCACTCAAGTGGCCTATGGAGTTTTTTTCTGCGGAATCGTTCGAGACGGTCTCGCGCCTCATCGGTGATCGAGTGCGGCAGTTCGCCTATCGCGCGGGCTGCTGCTTCTGCGGTGTCGGTGCGGTGACAAATCATAGCAAGGTCGTTGCCGGCGGTGATGGCGAGTTTGGCATCCTCGCCTCGGCCGAATCGGCTGGTGATAGCGCCCATGTCGAGGTCGTCCGTTAGGACGAGATGCTTGTCAAAGCCGAGTTGATCGCGAAGGAAACTGCGGATGATGCGCGGCGAGAGGGAGGCAGGGAAATCCGAGTCGATGTTCGGGAAATCGACGTGGGCGAGCATGATGGCATCGAGCTCGGGCATCAGAGCGGTATAGGGAATGACGTCCTCGCGCAGGAGCTCATCGAGTGTGGCGGGTGACGATGGCAAGTCGTGGTGTGGATCAGATAGAGCGCGGCCTCCGGCAGGGAAATGTTTTGCGCAGCCTGCGATCGAGCTTTTGCGCAGCCAGCGGTTCCAGTGACCGGCGTAGTCGATGACGCGTTGAGGATTGCGCCCCCAGCTGCGGCCTCGCAGGGCGTTTTGGGTTTCAGGAAAATGATCGAGGTCGAGGACCGGCGCGAAGTTCATGTTCACACCTAACAAACGCAGCAGATCACCGGTGAGCGCCGCCGCGTCGGCGATTTTTCCCATGTCCTTGCGGGCGGCAAGTGCGGGTGGCGAGGGTGCGGCGGGCGCGATTGCGCGTGTCCGCGTGACACGACCACCTTCCTGATCGATGGCGATGATGGGGAGGTCATTGGAGCAAAGCTCGCGCAGTCCGTCCGTGAGTTTGCGCGTTTGCGCGGCGGAGACAATATTGCGGGTGAAAAGAATATAACCGGCAGGCTCGAGCTTTCGGAAACGCGCGGTCTCCTCCGGCGTGAGCTCCGGGCCATTGATGCCTAACAAAAGTAGCGAGCCGTCCATCATGATTTACGGGTTTTCGAAGTCGATCACGGTGCGATCAACATCCCAAAATAGGTGTTCAGGGAAGAAATTCATGGCATGATTCTAGCGTCTGAAACCGCAGACGGAAGCCGGATTTCTCGATTTGCGTTGTTGCATGGCGTATAGGCGCACAGGTTCATCAGATGACCTGCGGTTATCGAGGAAACTGAGCGCCTAATGGTCGTACCAAACGCGGCGAGTCTCGGCGGTGCCGCCGCGTTTGTTGGCACCATGAACGATTTCGAATTGCAGTTGATACCAGAAAATTATGAAATGAAAGCGAAGCCGTTCTGGCTCCAAGAGAAGTATATGATTCCATTCAATTGACCCATGCATCGAGTATTCAAAAACCTTGGCAGAATGGTTGTGGTCATGGCCCTGCTGTCCCAATCGCTTTCATTCGCGACTGAGATTCATGTTTCTTCAAACGGAAATGATGCCAACTCCGGCAGCGCCGCACAACCGGTAGCCACTCCTCAAGCCGCTCGCGACAAGGTCCGCCAGCTCATCGGCAAGGGGCTGACCGAAGCGGTGGACGTGGTGTTTGCTCCCGGCACTTACCGGCTTGCGATTCCGTTGGAGCTGGCACCGGAGGACTCCGGAACCGGGAAATTTCCGGTAACCTGGAAAGCGCGATCGGGCGCAAAAGTTAACTGGAGTGGCGGGTTGCTAATCCCTCAATCATGGGAAAAACAGGAAAACGGTAGATGGAGCGTCGATTTAACGGAAATTGGTCCGAAGGATTGGAGCTTCCGCCAATTGTTTGTGAATGAACAACGCGCTACCCGTGCCCGCTTTCCGAATGCCGATGCGCCCAACCCTTTCCTCTACGCCACCGGCGGCGATATGGATCACGTGGTCATCGCTCCCGAGTTGATCAAAGAAGCTTGGGGTCAAGCCCGTGATGCCCAAATCAACATCGTTCCCCAATGGAAGTTTTTCAATCAATGGAACACCGTGACACAAGTGGATCCAAAGAGCGGTCGCATCGACATCGCCGACAGCGAACGCCACGGGAAAATCATATCTGGCAACTGGTTCTGGATCGAAGGCGTGCACGAGGAGCTAGATCATCCCGGGGAGTGGTTTTTCGATTCAAGCACAAGGATTCTCCACTACTTGCCGGAATCGGGAGTTGATCCGAATACGCTCACCATTGTCGCTCCTTTGCTTAATCGGTTAGTCAACGCCAAAGGTGACGTGAATGCCGGCACCCACGTCCGGCACGTCCACTTCGAAGGCATTGAGTTTCAGCACACGACCTTCACTCTCGGACAGATCGAGGCACGCGTGCACACGGACACGACGATCATGTTCGAGAATACACTCGATTGCTCGGTTAGAAAATGCCATTTCGAAAACATAGGTGGCTACGCCTTGTGGTTGCACCTCGACAGCCGTCGCAACGTCTTCGACCGCAACACCGTCCGTCACTCCGGTGGCGGTGGTGTGCTGATGACCGGCGCGCGCCTATCCTACATGGACGACAGCAAGATTTACGCTCCCGGCGAAGCGGCGACCAAAGTGTTTCCTATTCTCAACGAGGTGACGCGCAACAGCGTAGAACACTGCGGAAAGATCCGCTACTACGGCGGCGGTGTGCACCTCGACTCGCGACCGTTCTCGATGTCGATGGAGCCCGGCAACCGCATCGCTCATAACCATTTCAACAATCTCTCACGCAACGGGATCTTCGCCTTCCGCAATCAGGGTGGAAACGTCGTGGAATTCAACCACATCCACAACGCGATGCAGACGACCATCGACGGCGGCTGCATTCACTTCGCGACGATGAACCACCTCAATGCACCCAACTTCATCCTCAACAATTGGCTCTACGATGCTTGGGGTTATGAACAAAAGCCAGACGGCAAATCCATCCGAAAACTCGGCAATGGCATCTTCCTCGACTGGGATACAAGCAACACCACCGTGCGCGACAATTGGATTTACAACACCGTTGGTGGCGCGATCAAACCCATATGGGCAAACCAGAACCTCGTGATCAAAGACAACCGGGAGTCAGACACCCGCATCGTTCCGCCGTTTGTGAATGACCTCGGCCCCGAAGGCAAAGCCACTCATGGCATCGACTTAGCCTCGAACCGCCTCACCGGAAGTGTGATCCACTACAAGGACGATAAGCACGTAACTACCCGCGGCAAGTGGAGTCCCAGAACTATCAACGGCATGTGGGGGCTATTCAGGTTCAACTATATCGATGGCACCGCCGCCGTGCCATCGGAAGCGACGTATTCGCTGCCGATTTCGGAAGATGGAAACTATCAAATTCATCTGCTCTATGTATCCGGTAAAGACTGTGCGAGCAATGTGCCAGTGACGATTCAACATGCCGATGGCCAGGCAGATTTGAAATGGGACATGCGCAAGGGATCCAAGAACGGATTCGGAGCGGCCATCGGCACCTACCGCTTCGTGAAAAATGGAACTTACACGGTTTCTCTATCAACTAAAAACACAGACGGCATAGTCATTGTCGATAGAGTGGCTTTCGTGAAAGTAGCGGACTGACGTTTCAACCACGACTTCTACGGTTTTCACCAACTTGGCTGATAGATTGGGTAGTCTGTTCCGAGCAATTGGTTTCACACTATTTCGGCATTTCCATGAAAAATACTGGATGTGCGCAGAGTAAATTAATTTCAGATATTCACTACCTATGAGCATAGATACTCAACCAACCGCGCTTGATCGCCGTTCGTTTTTCAAAAAGTCCTCACTTGCCGGGGCCGGGCTGCTAATCCTGCCCAGTGGCATCATGGCTGGCACGAACTCACCGAATGATAAACTCAACATCGCGCTGATCGGGGCCTGGGGTCGGGCCACAGCCCATTATGGTTGGCTTAGGGAGCAGAATGTCGTCGCCATTTGCGACATCAATGAAGCTCATTTCGCCTATGCTTTGAAGGAGTTTCCCAAAGCGGAGACCTATGTGGATTGGCGCAAATGCCTCGATCACCGAGGGCTGGACGCCGTGGTGATCTGTACTGCCGATCACCATCATGCCTTCATCTCCAATTGGGCGCTCAATCGTGGGCTTCATGTGTATTGTGAAAAACCTCTCGCCATCAGTGTGGAAGAAGCCCGACTGCTGCGCACCAATTGGCTCCCGAAGAAGGGCAAAATCGCCACCCAGTGCGGCACCCAGATGCATGCACAAGACAACTACGCGCGGGTAAAGGAAATGATCCGCGACGGCGCGATCGGTGAATTGCAATCCGTGGTCGCATGGGGGAACCGCAAATTTCCGCGCGCCGGCTATTTCCCGGCCCAAGGCAAACCGCCGGCCGGCCTCCATTGGGACCTTTGGCTAGGCCCCTCGGCGGGACGGCCCTATCACCCGGATTATTTCACCGGCAAACCTGGGTCCAATTGCCTGCAGTGGAATATGTTTTGGGATTGGGGCCTTGGCCAGGTCGGCGACATGGGCAGTCACATGATGGATCTGGTCTGGAACGTCATCGATGCCACCTGCCCGACTTCGATCAAAGCCAGCGGTGATCCATTCAACCCGGATGTCACGCCAGTTTTATTAGAAAGTCACTTTGAGCATCCTGCCAACGATTGGCGCGGACCAATCCGCGTCAGTTGGCAGCAAGGCGGCTCCCTGCCGCGCACTCCGAGGGATTTTATCGACTTCAACACCATCGGCCACGGCGTGATGTTCAAAGGCAGCCAAGGGTTTTTGATCACCGACTACACCAAGCGCTTGCTCATTCCATCCGGCAAGGGCGCGGATCTTAGCTACTACAAACCTCGTAACCCAAAAGACCAACTCCCGTCCGTCGGTGAATTCCATCAGCAATGGATCGATGCCTGCAAAGATCCGGCCAAAGAAACTGGTTGCAATTTCGAATACCACTCGCACTTGATCGAGCAAATGGCGCTTGGCTTGGTCGCTTACCGTGCAGGTGAAACCTTGGAATACGACGGAACCAAGGGAGTGATCACCAACCACACCGAAGCGAACGCCCTATTGAAACGCACCTATCGTGACGGATGGGTTTTCAATGGCTAACTCCACATTCTTTCGCCATGACCTCCCGCCTTCACCAATTCCTGTTAGTTTGGTTGATTTTTTCCGCCACGCTTTTCGCCGATCCCATCAAACCGGTCATCGATGATACCCAGCCCGGCTGGCGTGCGATGACTCAAGAGGACTTCACCCAAGTTAACAGCGCCGATGACACTTGGACGTGGAAAGACGATCTCCTCGTTTGCAGCGGCCAACCTGTTAGTGTGATCCGGACGCAAAAAACTTATCGCAACTTCGAACTGGTGGTCGAGTGGTGTCACCAGCAACCTGCGGGGAACTCGGGCGTCTTCGTCTGGACCACGCCGGAATCGATTCAAAAGCTCGCTGCATCCGGCAAACCTGGTTTACCGGATGGCATCGAAATTCAGGTCCTCGATCACGCGTTCACCGAGCAAATGATAGCCGCAGGAAAAGCCACCGATTGGTTTGGCACTCATGGGGATGTTTTTCCTGTGCGCGTGAAAATGACGCCCTTTCCACCGACCTCGCCTAACGGTCAACGAAGTTTTCCCCGCAAGCAGCTCGCCAAAGGTCATGGCCAGTGGAATCACTACTACATCCGTGCGATCAACGGCGAAGTGCGGCTCTGGGTGAATGGCGAGGAAGTATCCGGCGGCTCTGCCTGCGACCCGGCCGCTGGCTATCTCTGCCTCGAAAGTGAAGGCTCACCCATCCATTTCCGCCGCCTGCGGATTCGCGAACTGCCGTAAAGTGTTTCGGCGTTCAAAACCTGTTATCGATTAAGCCGAGCTATTTGCTTAAAGCGTCATTTTTCAGTTAGAGTCCTCGGACTTCGGTGGCAAGGCGTTTGGCGGTGGCGATGGTGTTGCGATGGAGCTTGGCGGTGAACTCGAGTTGGCGGTTGTAGCCGCCGCCGTAGAGCACTGCCACCGGGATGCGGTTGCGGATGAAGGCACCTAACAGGACTTCGTCACGGCGTTGGATGTCTTTCAAAGAAAGATGCATTTGGCCGAAGCGGTCGTTGCGGTGGTTGTCGGCACCGGAAATCCAGATGACGAGATCGGGTGCGAAAGCATCGAGCGCGCCAGCTAGGCTGGCAAAAAGTTGTTTCAAATACATCTCGCCCTCGACGTAGCGGACCGTTTCAATGTCGAGCGTGCTGGTGGTTTTTTTTGTCGGGTAATTCCGGCCGACGTGGATCGAGTATGTGAAGACGCGTGGGTCGTCGGCCAGCAGGTCGGCGGTGCCGTTGCCTTGGTGGGCGTCGGTATCGACGACCATGATTTTGATGTTAGGCTGCCGGTCCTGGAGATCGCGGATGGCGATAGCGACATCGTTGAAGACGCAATACCCTTCGCCATGGCCGCGGAATGCATGGTGGGTGCCGCCCGCAAGGCAGACGCCGACTCCTTCGACGAGTGCGGCGTGGCAGGCAAGTCGGGTGGCTTCTACCTCGGTGGCGCTGCGGGTGTAAAGTTTCGGCGTAGCGGGCAGGCCAAGCAGGATTTGTTCTTTGCGGCCGAGCTGGCCGGACTCGATTTTACGGATGTAGTCGGGTTCGTGGACGCGCTGGAGCAGGTGGGAGGATGCGCTGCGGACTTCGATGATTTCCTCGGGACGGAGGATGCCTCCTTCCAGCAGCATGTCTTTGGAGACGCGGAATTTGCTCATCGGAAATGGGTGCCCCGATGGCAATTCAAGTTCGAGTTCCTCAGAGTAAAAACAACGCATCGATCTGGGGTCAGCCAACAGTGGAATGCGGGGGGAGGGAAGGGGAAAATTGGGTTGGGTCGGAGTTCGTGCAAGGAGCGCAGGTTTCCGCTTTCCTCTGGCGCATGGCGTGGGTAGTGTGCCGGGGTGTTTCAAATCGTCTTTAATGAAATTAGTGCGGCTGAGCTTTCGAAGCTCGGGACGCTTGAGCAACTTGAGTTGTTAGAAGAATTCAAAGTCGGTAAGACCGATCTGGATAACTTGAGCGGCGAGCGTTTCGGGAAGATCGAACGAGCCGGGACGGTTCTGTATCGGTTTCGGGCGAAGGAGTATCGGTTTTATTTCGAGGTGAAGGAGAACTCGGTGATTGTTCACCGGGTTTTGCACCGTGGCACGTTCTCGGATTTCCTGTTTCGCTCGAAGATGCCGTTGGCCGAGGATGAGGCGCTGGCGGATTCCAAGCATTTCTGGAAGCTCATCGATGAAGGCCGCAACGCCAAGCGCATGTGAGCTGCGGAAATTTCAGCTTCCTATTTGACATGCGCGGGTGGCTGAAAAATTGGACTGGGCGGCATCCATTGTTCGCTGTGGCATTGGTGGCCTGCGCTTGCGTGGTGGCTGCAAACGGGCACTGGGCGTTAGGGATTGCAGCCGGAGGCGTGCTGGCGGCAGTGGGTTATTTTGCGGCAGGCTGGCGAAATGCTGGCGCGTGGTTGTTGTGCGGTTGGTTGGCAGTGGGGGTTTTTACGTGGCGGAATGGTTCACGTGAGGCGGCGGAGAAATCGTTGCTGGCGTCACCCGATGGCTGGGTGCAGGCGCGGATCTTGAAGGATGCTCGTGGCAGTGACCGATTTTGGGTAGCTCCGGCTGTTTTGGAAACGCCCGGGAAAGCGGGGGTGAAAGTCATGTGGGAGGGGCGTGGCGAGGTGCCAGTGGCCGGCGCTGTTGTCGCAGCCCAAGGAAGCTTCGTCCCGCTGCCAGAACCGCGGAATCCGGGGGAATTCGATCGCGCCGCATGGCTCCGTCGGCAAGGCGTGGCGGCGGTGTTTCACATGGGTTGGCAAGACGGGAAAACCGTGACCGGGTGGTCGGCGATGTTTGGCGCGAAGCTGCGCCATGGTTTTAAAGATGCGGTGACCGCCGGGTTGGATGAAGAGTCGCAGGAAGCGAGTGTCATCCGCGCGGTGGTGATCGGCGAAGTTCCGGCGGATGCGGACGCTTTGATCGGCGCGTTTCGTGATAGTGGGACCTTGCATGTGTTTTCCGTTAGTGGATTGCATGTGGCGATGGTGGGTGCGATCGGCTGGCTGATCCTCGGTTGGGCCGGGGTGCCTAGGCGGTGGGCGGTCGTCGCGTTGTTGCCGTTGGTTTTCGGCTATGCGTGGATCACGGGTTTCAGTGCGCCGGCTGTGCGTTCGGCGTGGATGGCGGCGGTGTTTTTAGGCGCTTTCGTATTTCGTCGTCGGCCGGATCTTTTGAACGCGCTGGGCGCGGTGTTGTTAGCGGCGATGTTGTGGGATGGTCGCTTGTTGTTTCAACCCGGCGTGCAACTTTCCTATGGAGTGGTGGCGGTCATCGCCGTGGGCACGTCGTGGGCGACAAAATGCTTCGCATGGATGGCCGTGCCGGAAGTCTATCTGCCGCAACAATTGCAAACCCGCTGGCAAGAATTTTGGCTCAAACAACGGCGCTGGCTCGCCCAATCGCTGAGCGTGTCACTGGCCGCCGGGTTGGGTTCGGCGCCGCTGACGGCGTTTCATTTCGGTTTGGTGACACCGGTTTCCATTATTGCGTCGTTGGTATTGGTGCCGTTGGTGTTTGTGTTGTTATCGGCTGCTTTGTTAGGGGCTGCGTTAAAGCCGTTGGCCGCGCCACTTTCCCATGCGGTGAATCGCTTGAATGGTGGTGTCGCAAAACTCAGTGTGCTGGCGGCGGAGGGGTTTTCCGCGATTCCGGGTGGCAATATCCGAGTGCGGCGTGAGCCCCGGCCGACCTTGCTGGTCTATGATCTTGAACGCGGCGAGGGCGCGGCCTGCTTTTCGGGTGGCGCGGACGGTGCGGTGCTCATCGATTGCGGCGGGCAGCGGGGCTTTAAATATTCGGTGCTGCCATCGCTAAGGAAACTCGGCATCGAGCCGGACGCGGTGGTGTTCAGCCATCCGGATGGCGGCCATCTCGGTGGTGGCTCGTTAGTCTGGAATGCGTTCCCGATCCGTCAGGCGCTGATGCCTGTTAAGCTTTCACGCAGTCCGTCCTTTCGCGCATGGATGCTGGATGGCCCCAAGGCGGGAATCCGTTTGTTACCCGCTGCCACCACCGAATCGTTAGCATTTCCTGATGGAGCCACATGGGAAATCCTGCACGCGCCCGACCCGCTCGCTGTCGATGCGCTGGCCGATGAACGGGTGGCGGTGTTCCGCCTGCATTGGCGCGGTTGGAAACTTCTTTTCACCAGCGATGCCGGGATGGGAACCGAGCTTAAATTGCTAGATAGAGGGAAAGACATTTCCGCCGATGTCATCATCGCTGGCCGCCACCGCAACGATCTTTCTCTCAGCGATGGGTTTCTGGATGCGGTGAACCCTGCTGCGATCATCGCCTCCAATTCGCCTTTCCCGATTGAGGAGAAACGCGATCCGGAGACTATGGATTATTGGAAATCCCGCAGTATTCGGGTGATCGACCAGGCCAACTCTGGTGGCGTGACGATTCGGGTAGATGATGCGGGCAACTTGTGCATCGAGGGATTTTTGAGCGACTCGCCCGTAATCCTCACTCCCCGTTGAGCGACTTCCGGCAGCGCAACCACCACATCGCTTTGCCTTCGCTCTCCCAGAGTTGTTGGAAATCGGTTTTCGGATAGAAAAACGTTTCTTCGGTCCACTCGAGTCGCTCGAACCTCCCGAACTCCGTGACCTTTGCCTCGACCCACTCGAAATATTCCTGGTGGTCGGTCATGAACAAAAACTCACCGCCCGGGATTAGCACGCGTCGCACGGCTTCCAAAAACTCCATTTGCACCAAGCGCCGACGGTGATGCCTGACTTTGGGCCAAGGGTCCGGACATAATAAGTGCAGCCGGGATACCTGAGCCTCCGGCAGCAGCCACTCCACCACATATCGGCTATCCAATCTCAGCACCCGCGCGTTTTCCAGTCCCCTGCGCTGCGCTTTTCGGCACACCTTGCGCACCCGTCCTAACAATCGCTCCACACCGAGGAAATCCCGCTCGGGATAATGCGCTGCCATTTCCATGAGAAACGATCCATCACCACATCCCAAGTCCACTTCTAACGGCCGACCATCCCGGCTAATTTCACTGCTTGCCAGCTCCTGGAAATAATGTTCCGGAACCATTTCCCCTGCCATCCGCGGACGCGGCAGGATGTTGAGTGCTTGGGCTGGCATGACCTGCGTTTTGTAGCCGCATGGCTGGATTGCTCAATCTAAAATGCGGCGGATAAGTGAGCGCGCCCGGCGGTCACGCCCTACCCGGGTTTTATAGCAAGCTGCTGCGCGTGAACAATGGCAACACGTGAATGCCGCGCGCTTCGATGGCTTGGCGGCCGCCTTCTTCGCGATCCACCAACACGAGGCAAAACGCGACTTTTCCGCCGTCGCGCTCGATCGCGTCGATCGCCTTGAGGGTGGAGCCGCCGGTGGTGATGACGTCATCGACCACGATCACATTGTCTCCTGCTTTGAAGTTGCCTTCGATTTGTTTGCCTGCACCATGGCCTTTTGGTTCTTTGCGCACGGTGAAAACTTGTAGCGCCTCGGCTGGGTGTTTGGCGGCGGAGGTCATGCCGACGGCCAGAGAAATCGGGTCGGCACCGAGAGTCATGCCGCCGATGGCGTCGATCTTGAGGTGCTCCGAATGAATTTTCGAGCGGACGGCATGCCAGCCGAGATCGCCGATGAGATTGGCACCGAAGGGGTCGAGCGCGGTGACGCGGCAATCGATGTAGAGATCGCTTTGTTTGCCGGAGGCGAGCGTGAACGACCCGGTTCGGACGGATTTTTCGAGCAAAAGTTTTTTTAGGGCAGCGGCGGTGGCGAGCATGGCGGGAGGATTTAAAATGCGGAGCGCGGGGGCAAGCGCGGATCTGCCATGGGCGTGGATTGTCGTGGATTCCCCGCTTGTTTCCCGCTCCTCGACCCGTCACGCTTCAGGCATGGAAAGTCATGAGTGGTTCGAAAACACCGAGGAAGGAAAGGTTTACTACCGGGCGAATTACATCGGCAGCCGCTGGACGATCATGACCACCACCCAGAAGCGCGATCCCGTTTGGACCGACATCAAGCCAGTGCCCGAGCCGATTTGGCGCGAGTTGCGCGATCTTGTTTGGAAAAAATACCAACGCAAACGCTGTCCATGGGAGCGCGTCGCGGATCTGGACCGCCTGCTCGGCGACGAGCCATCACCGAAGTGACCGCACGGCACCATCCGCTGCGAGCCGAAAGCTCCGCACCTCACCCGTGTCCGCGCCTTTCAGTGCAGACGGATAAACCGCGTTGCCCAAGGAATGGGCAATCACCGCGCCGCCGTGATGTTCGTCGCGTTGGATGACGTGCGGGTGTGCCCCCACGATCAAATTCGCGCCGCGAGCCACGAGCCAGCGTGTCCATTCCCGTTGTTCGTCATTGACCTGCTGCCGGTATTCATCGCCGCCATGCACAATGACGATTACGGTTTCGCCGCCGACCGTTGCCTTGTGAATTTCAGAGGCTAACAATTCCGCGTGTTCCGGCAGCTTGGCGACACCTGCCTGCTTCGGCGTCGCGATCAGCGTATTCGTAATGCAAATTCCGAACACGGCGATGCGAACGCCATTACGTTCCCTGCGCCACGGGCGGCAGGCCTCGGCGGCATTTTGTCCGGCACCGAAGACGCCGATTTCAGCCTTACGCATTGCAGACAAACTTTCTAACAGACCTCCTCTCCCTGCGTCACCCGCATGATTGTTCGCGAGTGAAACGGCATCGATTCCTTTTTCCTTCAGCCATTTCAAGCGTGCTGGAGGAAATCGAAAATCGTAGCGCAGTGGATGATCCGGATTTCGCAGCGATGGCACTCCCTCAAGATTTGCGAGGAATACCTTGGCCGCGCCCTTTTCAAAACCCGAAATCTCCCAGCGCCCGTCGCCGGCCAACACCACGTCGCCCGCGATTTTCACCTCACATGCTGCCGTGGCTTCATGCGGCATTCGCAACGAAAATACCGGTCGTTCACGCGCGAGTTTTTCCAATTCGAGGATCTCGGGAACTCCGCCCAGATGATGCACCACAAGATCATTACCGCCGAGTTTTCCCAGCGGTTTCCTGTCCTCCCACATAGTCGCCACGTGCCGACCGAAATCGATGGCGAGTCCGCGATCGATTTCCTCCGGGCTGATTGAAACCGCCTCCGCTAGAGTGATCTTTTCCGCTTTTGTCGCAAGCTGGGCACGCAGACGTCCGGGATCACCCCATGCCAGTGGGATGCCATTTCTCCGCCATGCATGGATGAGAAAATTCGCACAATCCGAGCCCCAGCCGGTTTCTACCCCTGATAGATTCTCCGCCGTCACGCCTGCGATGCCGAAGACATAAGGCATCTGAAAACACTCGGACAAAGCTCCACGAAATCCGCTACTCACAGCCAAACGCAACTCGATGGGTGCCACCGGAAGCCAGTCGCCGGATGTCTCGACTTCCGCTTCCACCCGCACGCGCCCGGCACCGATGGGTTTCCATGCTTCCGCCGCCAGTGCTAAGTCCTCGGTGATTCCCAAACTACGACGCGTTTCGTAAATCCAGCGCCCGGGCGAGGCTGCGAAATTCTTTCCTAATCCCGTCTCGGGAACTAAATCATACGCCGCCAGCGCTGGTTCTAACAAAAACCAGCGCACTCGCCCGGTCGCTCCGGCGGGTGGTTCCAAGCGCAGCGTCGGCAACTCCTGAATCGGAAAGCGCCAGACTCCATCGCAATCGATTTCCCCACGTTCCGGATGAATGATCGTTAGACTCCGGACTTCGTTCCACGTTTTCAGAATTGCCTCCCAATCCCGCTTGCGGTCGATGATGGAGAGTCGCTTCCGCATCAGCCACCAGCGTTCGCGCAGTCCGGCGGAAACTTGCGCCGCATCCCAGCGTGGGATTGCAGTTTGGATTTCCGCAGCGCGCTTCGAATCATCAGGCCGATCGTCCACCGCCGCATCGATTTCCAAAAGCGCGCCGCGCGTGCGGGCCACCGCGTTGCATGCTAGGGTCACCAGCGCGTCTGCCTCCGCATCGTCCGCCAGCCATGGCCGTGAGACGGCGATGGCGACTCCCGCGAGGGTTGGCCAGGCCATGGCTTGTTTCCAAATGGTTTCAAAAATCGCTTCACGATTTGCGGGTGTCATGCCGGCGAAAAAATCGAGGTCGAGCGCGAGAATGACCGGCTGCGAGTCCGGCTTCCATTTGGAAAATCCTGCTAGATCAAACGTTTCCCACCGCCCTGCCAACGACCCGGCGGAGCGTGGCTCGACCTCCAAGCGGCCATCGAGCAGCCCTATCGCCTCCGCATGCATCGCAGCACGCTTGTTTTCCTCAAGTGCGGGTGCGGCGAGCCAGCACACCCGGTCGAGTGGTCGCGGCATCAAGGGTTCGATCCAGTTATAGGCTTGGACCCGGCCGGATTCGCGCATTTTTTCGACCCGCTTTGCGCGCTCCATTGCCGATGGCACGCGGCGGATGTCTTCACGGATTTCCTCCGAGCGCTCGGCCATCGAGGCGTCCGAGTGAGCATCCACCAAGACAAGTTGATAGTTCCCGTCAGGATCGAAAGTCCGCGTGATCCAGCCGAAGGTCTCCGCGTGGTTGTCTGCTAGAAAAACTGGCAGCGTTTGGCCGGCATGCAGGGACGCGATGAGAACCGCCGCCAGACATGCCAGTCTAACGAGCCTGCTGGATCTTCGGCTTTTTATCGAGTCGGACATGGAGGCGGATACCGGTGATGCAGAGGTCTTCGAAGCGGTTTCCCGGATAGATATCGGTGATCGTCAGACGGATTTTTCGGACAGGTTTTGCATAACCGGTCACCGGAATCCTGATGCTCTCCTCCAGATCGGGGATTTCGGCATCGAACTGATGTTCCCCGTTGAGATTGAACTGGATTTTTTTTGGGCGGGCGTTGGCTTTGAACAAGGTTTCTTTTTGATAGCCGGGTTTGATTTGAATCCCGAGCAAGGGTTTGGGTTCGGCCGGAGTGATTTCCAACCATTCGCCCGCGCCCGGGCCGGGAGCACCCTCGCACCATGCGGTTTCTTCCCAATAGTTGCGGATGTTTTCCGCAACATAAGCGATGTTGCCATCGGCCGCCATCGTAGAACTTGCTTTCACCTGATAGTTCGAGTGCTCCATGGACCATTGTTTGCCGCGCTCGATGTAATTGACATTAAGATGGCTTGGCGCGTCTTCACCTCGTTCTCCTAGGTAGCGGTGGCCATAAATATACTCTTGCGGCCTTGCTTCAATCTCCAGATCGTCGGCCATGGCGGGTTCGAGGTTTTCGAAATTCCAGACCCATTTGTCGCCCTCTTTTTTGAAGCGGTTGACTGGCTTGAGGACCTTGAGTTCTGCCGGATCGATGCCAGTGGCTTGCAGCACGATGCGCCCCGTGCCGAGGGTTCCCGCCCAGCAGGCGGCAGTGGAGAGGCGGTAGCGAAAGATGGCGGCAGAGCGCGATTCGTCTTCGCTGACACCCCATTCGTTCAATGGATAGGCGCTTTGAAACCGGATCATCACCGGTGTCTCTTCGTTGGGCGCGAAGGTGATCTCTGATATCAACCAGCCGGCGACACCTTTGAACTGTGGGTTTTGGGTATCCTTCACCTCGCCTTGCCAGATGGACTTGATCGATTTTCCCGCAGCCGTGATCTGATAGTTCCGGCAATAGGCCAGCCGTTTGCCGTCCGGCAGTTTCTCCTGGCCAGGCTCCGTCATCCAATTCCTGTCAAACGACTCCTCCACCGGAAATCCGAAGCGGACTTTCACTTTTTTTGCGGTTTCGTTGCGCATCAGGTAGCGGACTTCCACATCGGCTTCCTTGGGGCCGAGTTGGACGGTGAGTTTCTCATCGAGAATGCGGATGTTCTCGGTGGCTTTGGGTTCGAAACCAGCGACATCGCCGGTGTTTTCGATTCCTCCACGGAAATAACCACCCCCATTGGCGTGAAGCGGCTGCACCCATACTAACAAAAATCCAAGAGATGCGAGATGGATGATTTTCATCAATCGCAGGGTCCGGCAACCCAGATGTTAGAGCAAGCGAATTGCGTGCTCAGATCGAAGAGTCTTCAGCGATCACCCTTGCTTTTGGCGGAGTGGAAGCCTCTTTAACGGGATAACGGAAGTGGGCTTCGATTTTGTAGTCGAAGAGTGTATTTTCCCATTTCACGCCGGTGCCGATGTTGTGAACCACCCAAGGTTCATCGATGTGGGTGCCGGGGCCGGGAACGATGATGCCGATGTGTTTGTCGGCATTGGCCAACGACCAGATCACGATGTCGCCTGGTTTGTAATCTGCGCCATCACGGCTGGCGGTGAGTGTGGTGCCCTTGCGCTCGAAGAAGCGTTGCAGGTTGGCGACGCGGCGGTGGTCGATGTTGGTGTCTGGCCCTGAAGCTCCCCACAATTGTGGGTAGTAGCGGAAATGCGCTTTCATGTCCTCGTGGATTTCCTTCTGAAGATCGATGCCGAGTTTGCGCACGCAGCGGATGACGACATCTGCCTCGGCGCCTTTGGTGGGAGAGACATCCCCGTTTGGATAGCCGATACGGTAATATGCGGGATCGTAGGCGATGTTTTCGCCAGAGTGAACAAGGGCGGCGGCGGCGAGGCGTTGCAAGGGATCTTGGGAGTCTTGCAAGGAAGAAATCAGGATTTCCGCCTGCTCCATGGAAACTCCTTCTTGCGCCGCTTTGAGGAAAGGGACCAACGGACGCCCAAACCAACAGCCGATCCCAATAGCAATCACCAGAATCACCCAGCCACCGAAAAAGTTCGGGCGCTTCGTCTTTTGTGGACGCGGGCCGATGTATTCGATGGTGCTGTAGAATCCTGGACGAGAACGAGACATGACGATTTTTCTCTCACGAGTTGAAGCGTATAACGGATTGGAAGGCTATGATTTTTTCAAAAAATTGTGAATTCTCTCAATGAAAAACATCGCTTCACATCGAAGCTCATTTCTCGACAAATCTACGAACCTAGGAAAAGACTCAGGCATGACGATTTTCACCAGCCCGCGCCCGTTAGTGTGGGGCGAGTTGGATGTTCCGATGCTAGGGCTCGCGAAGGATTGGTATGGTGCAGCGGTGGATCCGTCGGCCGCATTTTCTCTCGCCATGGATGCCTGTCGGCTGTGGTTCGTCGCCCATCACGGCCACCCCGCCAGTCTCCACCCGGCGGCGCAACCCAGTCGTTTTCAAGCCGGATTGTGGGAGCACGACGTGGCGGAACTCTTCATCGCCGATCCTCTGAGCGGTCGATATTTCGAGTTCAACCTGGCACCTAATGGCGCATGGTGGTCGTGTGAATTCACCGCCGCCCGGGTTCGTGCGGAGCCAACAGACATTGTGATGCCGGAAGTTGAGACTTTTTCAGAGCTGGCACCCGATGGTGGATGGTTTGCCGCCCTTGCAATTCCTTTGGATTTGCTCAAGGCGCGTTTGGATTTCGGTGCGCACTCGCGGATCAACGTCACCATGATTCTGGCTTCGCCGAATCAGAAATTTCTCACAGCGGGAGCACTGAGCGGCGACGCACCTGATTTTCACCAACCGCAGCAGTTTTCCAAAATCGTGCTCGCACCTTTTGCTGGATAGGGTTCAATGTTCCTTCAAACGCGATGTTGACTTTGCCAGTCAAGGATTTCGTTTGATGCCCCAGCCCATGATTGAGCGGTTCCAGATTGAGGATCTGATCTCCCAGAATTTATCCGGGGTGGTCTTTCGTGCTTTTGACACGCAAACCGCGAAAACTGTGGCAGTGCGACGGTTTTTCCCCTTCGGTGTCGATGGCGGTGGCTTGGATTCAGAAGAGCAAACCGCTTATGAAATCGCCCTAAGTCGGCTGGCCGGGCTGAGACATCCCGCACTGCGCTCGGTCATTTGTGGCGCATGCGATCCCGTCGATCACATGCCTTTCATCGTTACCGAATGGATTGAAGGTCAACCTCTCCCTGCATACATCGCGGAAAACGGGTTTACCGCTGAGTCCGCCATTCTTTTAATCGCGCAAGCTCTCGAAGTTTGCGAATTGTTCTCCCATGTGCTTGCTGAAGAAGCGATCTGGGTGGAAACCAGTCTGCAAACCATCGTCGTCGGCGACTCCGAGAGTGGCCGCGGATGCACCTTTTGGATTTCCCCGCTCAAGTGGTTGGGCGGCAGTGGGGAGACTCGCGGGTTGGAATCGATCGCGACTCTTGGAGAACAGGTCATGGGCTGGACCGGCCGGATCTTTAGCGAGCAATCCGGCGGCGGACTGGGAGGCTGGTTGAAATGGCTGCGCCGAAACGCGGCCACCACCACGCTTCAGGAAGCCCGTGCATCACTTGCCGCCTTGACTGGCGCGGCACCTCCACCACCCGCCGCAGTCTTGGTCGCTCAGGCCTCCGAACTGCCGACCTGGAAAGCTCCTTCCAAGGCTCCGATGGTGGTGGCCATTGTTCTCGGAGCGTTAGTAGCCGTGCTTACGATTGTTTTTTTGGTGACCCGCGAATCGGCCCCGGACGCCGCAAGTCCTGTGGCCGCCGCCGGTTCGGACGCACCCGCCAAGTCCGCTAAATCTTCCGCGCGTCCATCTGCGGTCCAAGCGGATCCAGCGCCACCAACCCGTGAACCGGCAAGGCTCCAGTGGGATGATCATCAAGCTCTCGTTCTCAATAATTCAAATTCGGTCATTGTAGAGGGCATCGCTGATAGAGCCTTCGCTACAGAAACTGGCAAAACCACCTATCTTTTGTTTACCAATATTGAGGATCGAAATGCGGCCCGCATTGGAATTTTAATCGGAACTTCTACCAAAGAAGAGATGTTGAAAAAACTCGAACCTTACGTTGGCAAAAAAATTAGTGTCTTCGGTGAGGTCAGGGTTAGGACCATTGATGAGCTCAATCGGCCGGACATCATGATCAAAGACCTCTCCGCGATCACGGTCATCAAGTGACCGAAACTGAGAAATGACATAGCGGAGCTGGTCATTGCAGCCGAAACGCCCTTGCTTGGCTCAATCGTAAGGAGCTTGCTCAACTTTTTAGAAACCCTGAGGAATTTCACCGAATTCCGGGTTGGCAGGGCGGATTCCGGTGCCTAGTCTCGCCTCTTCCATGTCCGAAAAATCCCGTTTTCACTTCACTGGTATCTGTGGCACCGCCATGGGGGCCGTCGCCGCAGCCATGAAACAACGGGGTTTCACCGTCACCGGATCTGATGCCAATGTCTATCCGCCGATGTCGGATTTCTTGCGTAGCCAGGGCATTCCCATCGCGGAAGGCTACCGCGAGGAAAACATCCCGCCCGACACCGATGTCGTCATCATCGGCAACGCCATCTCCCGTGGCAATCCGGAGGCCGAGGCCGCACTCGACCGCAAACTCCTCTACCATTCGCTGCCCGAGGTCATGAAGGAATTTTTCCTGCGCGGAAAACGCAATTTCGTGGTGTCTGGCACCCACGGGAAAACCACTACTTCATCGATGCTCACCTGGCTGCTCTCCCACGCTGGTCGCAATCCGGGATTCATGATCGGTGGGCTTCCGAAAAACCTCGGCCGCGGCGCGAGTTTTACCGACTCCGAGTTCAACGTGCTCGAAGGCGACGAATACGACACCGCCTTCTTTGACAAACGCTCCAAATTCCTCCACTACCTGCCGGAATGCGTCGTCATCAACAACATTGAGTTCGACCATGCGGATATCTATAACTCACTCGATGAGATCAAACTCACCTTCCGCCGCCTGTTGAACATCGTCCCGCGCAAAGGTGTCGCTTTCATCAATGGCGACGAAGCAAATTGCCTCGAAGTCGCCACCGGCGCGCCCTGCCCGGTGACCACCGTGGGTTTTGCTGAGAGCAACACGTTGCGCATTGAAAACGTGAACTACGAGACAGACCGCAGCTCCTTCACGCTCGGCGGGATTGCCTATTCGCTGCGCATGACCGGCGAGTTCAACATCCGCAACGCCGCCATGGCCGCCGCCGCCGCCAGCTTTGCGGGACTCACACCTGAGGAAATCCGCGACGGCCTCGAATCCTTCGATGGCGTCGCCCGCCGCCAAGAACTTCGTGGCATCGCCGGCGGCATCAAGGTGATCGACGATTTCGCCCACCACCCGACCGCCATCCGTCTTGCCGTCCAGAGTTTGCGCCAGAGCCACCCGGACTCCCGCCTGTGGATTCTCTTCGAACCACGCTCTAACACCACCCGCCGCGCGGTGTTCCAAACCGAACTCGCCGAATCCCTCGCCCTCGCGGATTTTGCCGTCGTCGCCGCTCTCACGGACCTTCACAAAATCCCGGAAAACGACCGCCTCGATCCCGCAAAACTCTCGGCTGACATCGCCCGCCTCGGCGGCACCGGATTCTATTTGCCTGACGTCGAGACCATTGTCGCCGAGGTCGCAAGCCGCGCCTTACCCGGCGACGTCGTCGCGCTGCTTTCCAATGGCGGCTTTGGTGGCATCCATCAGAAATTGTTGGATGCGCTCGCTAGTCCCAAAATTGCTAAGGAAAACCAAAATATTTCACTGGCTGTATGAAATGGTTTTGTGTAAGGAGTGCTTGCAATTTGGCAACCACTCGCACCCATGGCCGCCCCTACCGATCACACTCACCACATTAAAATCCGCTCGACCCAGATGGAGATTCCTTCCTCCGGTCATGCTGGCCGCACGGAAGACTACGACCGCAAGCTCAGGGACACCCAGGACGAATTGGAACGTATCCAGCAACAACGCGAGGAGCTGGAACGCAAAAAAGTCGAACTCGAAGAACTTTCCAGTCGCAAGAGGGCCTTCATCTCGCAACAAGCCGAGTTTACCGAAAAACTCACTTCCGCGCTCACCTTGATTGACCGCGAATTGTTCGAAATGCGCAACGAGGCCGACGATCTTGAGCAATGCCGTGCCTGTTTTGCCGGCCATCTCGATAAGATTCAAAAACTCAATCCCGAGAACTGGACCCGCGAGAACACGCACGAGAAACTCGAACGCGCGGACATTTCCATCGAACTCGCTGCCGACGAATATGATCAAGCTGCGGCGCATTTTGAGGGAACCCGCAGCGCGGCCATTTTCGGCCGCACCTCCAAGCGCGCCCGCACCAACACACGCCCCACCGGCACCGGCGAATTCATGCAAAATCTCCGCAACGGCTTCGCCTTCAATCTCCCGATCGTCGGACTCGGTAGCCTCGCGCTTGCCATCTATCTGCTGAAGTAACCGGAATCCACCGCCATGAGCCGCAGCCAATTTTTAAAGGAAGATCTCGAGTTGGATGAAATCCGCGCGGCCGAGCTGCAACTCCTGCAACGCGAAAAGGAATTCGCCGCCAGCCAGAATCGGATCGCCCGCGACCTCATCGAGCAAGAACGCACGATCCCGCCGCTGGACGAAATCGAGTCGCGCGCAAAACGCAAACAGCATGAACTCATCGTCTCGCGCGGCGAAGTTGCCAACGTCCGGCGAGATCAAGCCCGCAGCTTGCTGATGCTGCTCCTGCTGGTCACCACCACCTGCACGCTCATTTGGTGGGGTTTGAAATTGATGCAGGGAGGCTAAAAAAGGAAGATGTTAACCACTGATTTCACTGATTGAACTGATTTTGAAGAGGTTTGAAAGGAACACGGATTCACTGATGTGGTGAGTGAAATCCCTGAAAATTCTCTCCGTGAAATCAGTTAAAATCAGTGTAATCAGTGGTAAAATTAGCCGACATAACTTTTGTCATTTTCCTTCTTTCCTAAAGCGGAAAATGAACCCGCGCATAAACGCAGATGGACATTGTGGTTACGCGCTTTGCCTACCGCTGCTCTAAACGAGCGAAAATGGTCATCAAAAAAGCAAAAAAGACGCAAAAAAATCCTTGGCCCCAGTTTCATTTTGTCTGGTCTCAGCTAGAAACCTCACGTCCAAGACCCCTCCTCGAACATCGAACGCCCATCTTCGAACCTCCAACTTGCAGACTCATCCTCTTCCACATCCCCTCCCAATAACGTTTAACCCATAACGTCTAACTTTATCCTCTTCCTCTTCTCTCCCTGACTTTAAGGCCTTCGACTTTCAGACTTTTAGACTTCTTCCTCTTACCCCTATGAAATCCTCCATCCTCCTCCGCCGCTTCCTCGCCATCGCTGGTTCTGGCATTCTAGCAACTCCTCTCGCCAATGCCTCCACTCTCTACTGGGACGGAGCAGGTGCCAATGTGAACTGGAGCACGCTGAACAACTGGGGCACCAGCAATGCGGATACCCTGACCGATCCCGCCGCGATCCCGACCTCTGCCGACGATGTGGTCTTCCACTCCACCGGTGCGACCCAGCTGACCACAAACATTATCGATACGGCATTCACCTTGCAGAGCCTTACCTTTGGCAACAGCAGGACCGATGCCGTCACCATCGGCGGAACGGGCGTGCTGACACTGAATGGTAAATTGAACTACGACTCGAGCCCCCTGAATTCCGGCACCGTCGCGGGCATCACCAACACAGCCACACTCGGCACGGCCATTTACGTCCAGAGCGGTTCGGGAGCCGCCACCATCAGCGCACCGATCACCCTGGGCGCGGCCCAGCAGTGGGTCAATAACTCCGCCAACATCCTCACCATCCAGACCGGTGCTCTCACCAACGGAGCCAACAACCTGACCATCGGCGGCACCGGCAATACAACTATCAGCAGCGTCTTCACCGGCAGCGGTGCAGGCGGGCTGACCAAAGTAGGCGCGGGTATCCTGACTCTTTCCGGTGAAAACACCTACTCCGGCGGCACCACTCTCAGCGCTGGCACGCTTAACATCAACAATGGCGGCAGCTCCTCCAGCAACTCCGCCATCGGCACCGGAACCTTTACCATCGCGGGAGGCACGATTGACAATACCGCCGGCGCTGTCTCCAGCACGATCACCCTGGCCACCAACAACGCGCTCGCTCTGAACGCGGACTTCGCATACACCGGCACGGGCTCCAGAAACCTGAACCTGGGCACCGGTGCGGTGACGATGGCCGCCACCCGCACCATAACAGTCAACGGGGGTAGCCTGACCATCGGCGGCAACATCGCCAGCACCACAGCGGGAATCACCAAAGCCGGCGCGGGCACACTCAACCTCACCGGCGCCAACAGTTACACCGGCACCACCACCATCAGCGGTGGCACGCTGCAAGTGGGCGATGGCACCACCGGCAGCCTCAACGGCACGACCGGTACTGCCCTCACCATCTCCGACACGGGTGCCTTCAATGTGATGGAGGCTGCCGGGATCAGCCAGGGCATGGGTGCTCTTACCTTCACTGCGGGAAGCGGCACGGTCACCTCTACTTATGCAGGCTCCGGCAATACCACCCTGACCTTTGCCAGTATGGCCGCCCGCGCTGCCGGAGCGACCGCCAATTTCACCCTTGCCGGTGCAGGATCCACTGCCACGAACAATAAGATCGTCCTCACCAGCACCACGAATGCACCCCTGGACACCTCTGGCTCCAATGACAGGGGAATCTTCTTTGGTGGCAGCAATTACGCCCGCTACTCGACTGCGAATGGCACTTTTCAGTCCGTCGTTTATGGCACGGATAACAACACCAACGCTCAGATCACCGGCGTCCAGCCGACGCTCGGTACTACGACTTCCGCCACAGACGTCCAATACGTCGCCACCACCGCCACCGTCTCGAACGTGAACACGGCATCCACCGCCAGCACCTCGCTGACAGTTGGCGATGGCGCTCTATTTACGGTGGGAGCCCCTCTCACTGGCACGGGCATCCCCGCGAAAACGTATGTCACCGCCATTGCAGGCAACGTCCTGACACTCTCCCAAGCGGCAACAGTCGGCACGAATGCGGCCATCACTCCCTACAACTCCGTCTCGGCCCAAACGACCGGCACGGCGGTGAACACCTTACACCTCTCCGGCGTGGGATCCTCGCTGAGACTCGCGGGAACCCTCACCGTCAATGGCATCCTTCTTTCCGGTGGCGATGCTTCCGTGGCCAATGTCATCAGCGGCGGCACCAGCCTCGCCACCACCGCCTCTAACGGAGAAATGGTCATCCGCACCGACACTGCCAGTGACACCTTGCTGGTCACCACTCCCATTGTGGCCAGTGGCACCAGCTCCCTCACCAAGACCGGTGCCGGCACGGTGATCCTCTCCGGCGCGAACACCTACACCGGGTCCACCCGAATCAATAGCGGCACCCTGCAAATCGGCAACGGCGGCACCACCGGCGCTCTTTCCACCTCCAGCGCCATCGTGGTCAACGGCAGCGGCAACCTCACCATCAATCGTAGTGATAACGTTGCTCAGGGCGCCATTTTCGCCAACGGCATAAGCGGCACCGGCAGCGTGACGAAGAATAATACAAATACTCTGACTCTAAACGGTGCTCATACTTACTCCGGTGGCTTCATTCTCAATGCCGGCACCGTGGACTTTAACAATAGTTCCGCCTTCGGGACAGGCTTGATCACTGTCAATGGTGGCACGTTTGCTCTGCGAGGTGCCACCAACACAGCAAATAATAGTCTCTGGAATGCTAGTTTTGCCCTCGCCCGGGGGACTGCTGGCAATCTCTGGACTCACAGCGGGAATGTGACTTTGGGAGCGAACATCACATTGAGCAGCGGGCAAAGCGACGTTAACGTAGCTATCAACGGCATTATTGGTGAAACAACGGGTATCTCTCGCAGTCTTACGCTTTCACACGGCGGCAGCGCATTTACCCTCAACAACGCGAACACCTACTCCGGCGGAACCTCGCTTACCGGGGCTCTCACCCTATCCCTCGGCAACAACAGTGCTCTCGGCACCGGCACCTTCAATATCAACGCTGGCACCATCCAGAGCACCGACTCCACCGCCCGCACCTTCACCAATGCCGTGACCATCGGCGGCAACTTCATCGTCGGCGGCACGGGCAACCTAACCTTCTCCAATACCGCAGCCAGTGCCTTGGGTGGCAACCGCCAAATCACGGTCACCAACAGCGGCACCACAGCCACCTTCGCCCAGGCGTTCAGTGGTGCCAACTCGATTACCAAAGCAGGAGCAGGCACGCTGGTCCTCTCCGGCACGAACAGTCATAGCGGAGGTACTACCAATCAAATTGCCAATAGTAGGGTCATTTTCCTTGGAGCGGCAGCCTTGGGTTCCGGTGGCACGACGGGTGCCTTGACATCGAATGCTGCGGTCACGAGCACCTTCGAGATCCGGAGTGACGTATCCTACAACAAGGATATCGGCATTAGATCCTTCAGTGGCGCAAACATGAACCTTGTGTTTGATACCCAAACCGCCATCAGTGCCTCTGCACTGACCTATCGGTTCTCAAACGCCACAAACGGAATGATTGATATCAGCGGCGACGCAACGGTGAATTTCAACGCCGGAGCCATCATGTCAGGTACGCCCACCGTCCAAGTCGACCAAATACGGAGTCAGGGCGGTAACACAAACGGCACTGCCACCATCAATGCTACTGGCGTGAATCTAAATATCGGCACCCTGACTGCCACCGCAGCTGGTGCAAATTTCTGGGCACTTGGAGGAACCAGCACTGGTAACACAGTCACCGGAGCAATCAGTCACGCGGTGATCAAGAATGGCACCGGTACTTGGACGCTCTCAGGCACTAACGTTTACACCGGCGGCACAGCGATCAACGGCGGCACCCTCGCGCTGGGCATCAACTCCATCCAAGCTCTCGGCGGCTCGGGAACCATTGGCTCGGTTGGTACTATCACGTTCGGCGGCGGCACCCTGCAATATGGTGCTTCCAACACCACGGATTATTCCAGCAGGTTCGGCAGCGGTGTCAACCAGTTCAGAATCGACACCAACGGACTGAATGTGACCTTCAACAGCCAGATCATCGGCACCGCCAACGCCAGCACCTTCACCAAACTCGGAGCAGGAACGCTGACGCTGAACAGCGCGGTATCCCGCTACACCGGGGTCACGACGATTGGCGGCGGCACGCTGAATGCCAATACCCTCGCCGATGGCGGCGCTGACAGCAGCATCGGCACCTCGACGAATATTGCGGCGAACGTGGTCATCGCCGGCGGCACCCTGCAACACGACGCGGCCAACGTCGCAACCACCGACCGTCTGTTCACCATCGGTGACGCGACCGCCCTGTCAGCCACCCTTGATTCCTCCGCAGTCTCCACCACGAACATTATGGACTTCACCAATGCAGGTGCATTGGGCTTGGGAGGATCAGGAGCCAGAACTCTCACCCTGCAAGGCAGCAACACCGGAGCCAACTCGTTGGCGGCAGTGGTCGGCGACGGCACTGGCGGATCGACGGCCTTGGTTAAGGCGGGCGCGGGCTCTTGGAAAATCACCGGCACCAACACCTTCACCGGCAACACGACCATCTCGGGCGGTATTCTTGAGATCGGGGGCGGCGGCTCTTTGGGTTCTGGATCCTACGCAGGAACCATCGCAAACTCGGGCACCCTGAAGGTCAACACCACCGAAAACCAAACCCTCAGTGGTGAGATCAGCCTTGGCGGTACCGTGGAGAAGGACAACATCGGAACGCTCACTCTCACCGGCACCAACACCTACACCGGTGCCACCAACGTCAGCGGCGGCACGCTCATCATCAACGGCTCCAACGCCAGCACCAGCCTGTCGGTTGCCAATGGTGCCACCCTTGGTGGTTCCGGCGCGATCACTGGTGCTACCACTATTTCCGGGCTTCACTCGCCCGGCAACTCCCCGGGTATTCAACCTTTCGGTGGCGACCTCGCCTACAATAATGGAGGAAGCGTGTTGTGGGAATTGGTGGGCAACACCACTGCCGGCCGTGGCACCAGCTTCGACGGGATCAATGTCGGAGGGGCCCTCGCCTTCAACGCGGCCGTTCCCATGTCCTTGAGCTTCATCTACGCAGGTAGCCTCGTGGATTGGGACAACCCGTTCTGGGCCAGCAGCTACACCGGCACCAGCGGATGGCTCGTTTACAACGGAGCCACCTTGCTCACCGGGTTCGACAATCTGTCCATCACATCGTCCAACTGGGCGGATGGTCAGGGAGATCTATTCAACACGGATTTGGCCGGTGCGAGCTTCAGCCTCTACCAAGACGGCAACAACATCTACCTCAACTACGCCGCCATCCCTGAGCCCAACGTCGCCGCCCTACTCGGCAGCCTTGGGATGCTGGCCCTCCTCCGCCGCAGGCGGAACTGAGGCCCGGTAGGGCTGACCCGCCGTGGTCGGCCTACTTTTCGCTTGTGCGTGAGCTGTAGAGGGAAAGAGAAAGCTTCGCGCTTTGGGTTTCGTTTTTTCAGGGGCGTCTCATTCGCACCGCCATACGGCGGACAAGTGGGCGCACCCGGCGGTCACGCCCTACCGATTTTTTGCCCCGTAGGGCCGCTCACTCGGCACTTCTTCCGCCCCGTCGCCGCCCTGCTCGGCAGCTTGGGCATGCTGGCCCTCCTCCGCCGTCGCCGGAACTGAGCCGCTGACGCGGCAGTTATCGGTTATTAGTTATGGGTTATTAGGGAGAGAAGAGGAAGAATCGACACTTCTGATCATTCAAAATCCAACATCCAAAATTCAACATTCAAAAAGCCCCGTCCGGTCTGCCGAGATGGGGCTTTTTTTGAGGAAGATGAAGAGGGTCTAAAAGTCAAAGGTCTGAAAGTCTGAAAGTCGAAGAACTGCGAATTCTGAACCGACCTTTAGACCTTTAGACCTTTAGACACTTAGACACTTAGACACTTAGACACTTAGACACTTAGACACTTAGACACTTAGACACTTAGACGTTTTCACCCCGCTAGTCCGACATGTTTCCGCGAGGGCGCGAAAAACCCCACGCGAGGGCGCGTAGGCTCCCCAGAGATCCGTTCGCAGATCCCTCCAATGGACAAGCTCCGTTTCCTCCTGTTCAAAAAATCATTTCGAATTCAGCAAGTCGAAGAATCGCGAATTCTGAGCGGACGACCTTTAGACCAGGGCGATCAAGCTAGGGATTCTTTAAACCACGAATCTCACGAATCTCACGAATGAAGATGAATTTTTTGAATCAAATCTCTGATTCTGAGCATTCAGTTCTGAAAATTCGTGAGATTCGTGAGATTCGTGGTGCCATTACCATAGCAATATCTGTGATTTCTCCCTAGCTTGATCGCCCTGACCTTTAGACTCTTCCTCTTGTCTTGACCTAGGCCATAATGCCTTTACAATGCCACCATGCCTTTGACCATCGAAATACCTGACGATATCGTCAACGAACTGGGTTCCGACGTTACGGATCGTCTCAGGCAGGCGCGAGAACTGATCTCATTGGAGCTTTATCGTGAAGGCCGTATCAGTCTTCGGACCATGGGGCGTCTTGCCGGTGTCGGTGCGGATTACTGGAAGGCGGATGCGTTTCGCGCATGCCACGACATGCCCGTGAGTGGGCTGATCTGCAAAGAACCCGATGATCTTTCGGCTTTTTCCGATACATGAAACGGTTGGTCTGTGATACTGGGCCGCTCAATTACTTGATTCAAATTGAGGCGGTTGAGCTCTTGCCCGTAATATTCCAAGAGATTCTGATCCCAGATTCCGTTTATCATGAATTGATGGCTTCTGCCGCCCCGGCTCAAGTCCGGGCATGGAGTCGCCAACTTCCCTCTTGGTGTCTGATCCACACCGGCATTAGGAAATTAGAGGGCGATTTTTACGGACTCTCCGAGGCGGATCTCGAAGTTCTTTCCATCGCTAGAGAAATCAATGCTAGCGTTCTTCTTGATGATTTGGCAGCTAGAAAAGCTGCACGCCACCTCGGCTTGCCCTTACTTGGCACCCTTGGCCTTCTTGAGCTCGCGGCAAAGAGAAAACTCCTATCTCTCGCCGCAGCCGTCTCCAGGCTGCGACAAACAAATATAAGAATCTCTGAAGATTTGTATAACGAAGTGCTGCGGCGTAGCAACTCCAGCAATAATCTCGAAAAAGGGTGAGTTGCATGTCACCGTCATCCCCGAGCCCGTCGCCGCCCTGCTCGGCAGCCTGGGGATGCTGGCTCTCCTCCGCCGTCGTCGGAATTGAATCTGAAGAGTCGAAAGTCAAAGGTCTGAAAGTCTAAAAGTCGAAGAAGCGCGAATTCTGAACCGACCTTTAGACACTTAGACGTTTTCACCCCGCTAGTAGGACATGTTTTCCGCGAGGGCGCGAAAAACCCCACGCGAGGGCGCGTAGGCTCCCCAGAGATCCGTTCGCAGATCCCTCTAATGGCTCCCTCCGTTTCCTCCTGTTCAAAAAATCTGAACTTGAGCTCCGCAGCAGGCGGATTATCTTCTGTGTGTGAACGCGCGTCTCAACATTGATCCTAATATCTGTCATGGCAAACCAGTCGTGAGAGGTACGAGGGTGCTTATTTCTACCCTACTGGGTGCTCTCGGATCTGGTGATTCGATTGACGACATCCTCCACGATTATCCCAATATCACCCGTGAGGACATTGACGCGGCGTTGGAGTTCGCAAGCCAACTTTCGGACTACCAAACTTCAGCCTACGAAGCGGTGGCATGAAGTTTTTCCTTGATGAAAATTTTCCAAAGTCAGCCGCAACGTGGTTGTCGCAGTTCGGTCACGAGGTTTTTGACCTGCGGGGCACGGAGCGGGAGGGGATTCCGGATCATGAGTTGTTTGCTTATGCTCAGGAATTGAGCGCGACCATACTTACAACGGATCGGGATTTTTTTCATACCGTGCCTCACCTGTTCGAATATCATGCAGGGGTGTTGGTGGTGGCCCTGCGTCAACCAAACCGCAAAAACATCATGGCCAAGTTGGACTGGTCGTTGAAATATTTCCGCCCCTCGGAATTCGCCAATCGAGTGATCCAACTGCGAGACAAGACATGGAGTGCGATCCCGCCGCTCGACAAAGTTTGTTAACGATTCACGCTACCATCCCCGAGCCCGGAGCCGCCCTGCTCGGCAGCCTTGGCTTGCTTGCGCTTCTGCGCCGTCGCAGGAACTGAGGCCCGGTAGGGCTGACCCGCCGTGGTCGGCCTACTTTTCGCTTGCGCGTGAGTTGTAGAGGGAAAGAGAAAGCTTCGCGCTTTGGGTTTCGCTTTTTCAGGGGCGTCTCATTCGCACCGCCATGCGGCGGACAAGTGGGCGCGCCCGGCGGTCACGCCCTACCGATTTTTTGCCCCGTAGGGCCGCTCATTCGGCACTTCTTCCGCCCCGGAGCCGCCCTGCTCGGCAGCCTGGGGATGCTGGCTCTCCTCCGCCGTCGCAGGAACTGAATCTGAAGAGTCGAAAGTCAAAGGTCTGGAAGTCGAAGAAGCGCGAATTCTGAACCGACCTTTGACTTTAAGACCTTTAGACACTTAGACGTTTTCACCCCGCTAGTCCGACATGTTTTCCGCGAGGGCGCGAAAAACCCCACGCGAGGGCGCGTAGGCTCCCCAGAGATCCGTTCACAGATCCCTCTAATGGCCCCCTTCCGTTTCCTCCTGTTCAAAAAATCATTTCGAATTCAGCTATATTGCCAGAAATGTTTCGGGCGTCAGTGCTGGAATAGAAGAACCGGCGAAGTCGTCCACATTGCGCGTGATGATGAAATCCGCAAAACCCGCGATTGCACTAGCCACTTGCAGCGCATCTTCGAAGTCCGAAATTCCATAGGAGCGCCACGCCAGAGCCTCAGCATGACCAATTGTGGGGATTTCTACCACGCGAAGAAGCGCATCCATCAATGAGGCGGTTTGGTCCATTGTGTTTTGCCGCCCGTAGTAGTAACTAATGATTGGGAGTGTATGCCAAGCCAATAAACCTTGATGATGGCCGAGATCGCACAGGTCGAGGATACGCGAGCTAGCCTCCTTGCCAAGGCGCGGTAGGCCGTTGGTTTCCAAGACTAGACAGTCGAGCAAAACGTTGGCATCAAGCAATAGCCTCATACTTCAGCGCAGGTGTTTTGCGTTGATATGTGCAAGCCAGTCGTCGCTGGGGATGTCTATTTTGCGGGCGGTTCCGCTCCATCTCCCGACAAATCCGGTCCCTAGCCGCAGTTGCGGGGTGGATGGAGGCGTTGTTGCCGCCACCTCATACGCCACGGTGTCGCCGGTGATCACCAATTTTAGCAAATGAACCCCGGGACCGAGCCCTAAGGATTCGATCGGGGAATTTTTCCTCACCACCATCATGATTGGAAGATTGCCTTATGCTGCTGACCGTGTCAATGGCGCTTCGGTGGTTGTCATCGGTGAATCCCATCCCCGAGCCCAACGTCGCAGCCCTGCTCGGCAGCCTAGGCATGCTGGCCCTCCTCCGCCGTCGCCGGAACTGAGCCGCTGACGCGGCAGTGATCGGTTATTAGTTATGGGTTATTAGGGAGAGAAGAGGAAGAATCGACACTTCTGATCATTCATGAAAAATGATTCTGCCCAAAAATGATTCTGTCGAAATTCTTCCGTGCCAAAGAAATGAGGATTTGGATTCTTGACTCATTTCGAAGGTGAGGCACATTTGATACATGACTGAGCAAATAAGATTGCGAATTGACAGGCAATTGGCAGCCGAAGCGAATGAGATTTGTCGCGAAATGGGGATTACTCCGACGGCGGCGGTCTCGATGTTTTTCGCACAGATGGTGAAGCTGCGTGGGCTACCATTCCGGCCCAGTGATTTTCCGGCCTTGGACGAATATGGCGTCACTCTGGCGCAGGCGGCATTTGCAGAAGACGCCGCGCTGGCAGAAATCGCGGTCTCACGTGAAGCGGGCGGGCTAAAACCTTTCGCCGGTGCGCTATGATCGAGATCCTGCTTTCGGAGCGCATCAGAAAAACGGCGGACAAACTGTCGCCGGACCTACGCGAAAAAGCTTCCCAGGCCATTTCTCAAGTCGCCGCAGCTTTTGGAGATCCTCATCAACATCGCGGCCTCAGGCTTCGCAAGCTCGCGAGGCGGTCCTATGAAATCCGCGTCCATCTGCAATGGCGCGTGGTTTTTATTCACGATGGCACGTCCCTAATTGCCTATGATGTCATGAATCATGACGAAGTGGCGCTATGGTTACGAGGTCAGCGCAAATGGGCAAGATCAGTACCTGCGACAGCGGAGACGTGCGTGCAAACCAAGACTGCGGATGAACCTAGAATCCGCAGTTCAACTGGAGACTCGGACCATTTTTAACCAGGATTAACGGATTTAAACGGATTTTACGGAAAGAATTGAAAAATTGAAAACCTGCTCCTTCTCACTCAATAGGTGAAAATTGGAATCTTCATAACTCATTCATAATCCGTGGTTTTCAATTGCGGGCTTTAGGATCAACTGATGCCGGCGAGGTGTTGGTTGAGTGTGATCGATCGGCGAAGTGCGTGCATGACATCGACTAAGCCTTGAGACGAGGCGGCGACGGTGGCGCATTCGGGATCGGTTTTTATGTTACGGCTGATGTAACGACCGATTTCCGCGTGGAGCTGCCGCATCTGGGCATCGATCACGCCGCTTTCCGTGCGCAACCTGGAAATTTCCTTATTGCCGTCGCCGATGACTTGGAAGGCTTCGTACGCGCGGGCTCTGCGTTCGCTTTGATTCTGTTTGAGTTTCGCTTCCACCTGATCGATTTTCAAATCGCTGGCTTCGCTGGCCATGCTGATTTCGACGCGCACTTCTTTGAGTTTGGCAAACTGAATTTTCACGTCCCGGAGGTCTGACTTGACCTTGTCGATTTCAGCTTGGTCCGCAACCGAGTGGCGTGCTTCATCCGTGAGCACTTCCAGTTTCGTCTTGAGGCCGGTGTAGTTTCTGCGGACTTCATGAGCCTCGGCGATGACTTGATCCCGGCGCACCGAGAGAGCTTCGAGTTCGGCGAGTAGCTTGATTCGCTCGTCTAACAACTCCTGATTGCCATCGGGGACGATGGTGAGAATATTTACTCGGTCCGCGTGTGCTTGATCAAGCCGCGCCTGACAAGCGGCCAGTCGTTCATCGATTTCAGCACGTTCTTTGATCAATTTCCGCAGGTTCCAATACTCGACGGACAGAGCTTGGACATGTTCGACATTGCGCCAGGTGGCAATGCCGAGCTGAGTCTCCGCCTCGCGGAGCAAGTGTGCTTCATTGGCGGCGTCGCCCATGCGCTGGCTTTTTTGGTAATAGCCAAAAGCCTGAGCGATGCGGGCGATGAAATAGCGGGTGGGAGTCATGGAGAGAACCTATTGCGAGATTTTCTGCTGAAGACTCTCGATGATTGAAAAATCTTCGAGGGTGGTCACGTTGCCGGAGATTTTGCCGGTGCAAACTAGCTCCTTCAGCAGGCGGCGCATGATTTTCCCGGATCGCGTTTTAGGCAAGCTCGGAGCGAAGTAAAGATCATCGGGTTTGGCGATGGCCCCAATCACCTTGCCGACGTGGCCGCGCAATTCTTCGCGTAGCTCCTCGGATTCGCTGCAATTCCCCTTCAGTGTCACGAAGGCGGCAAGCGCCTGTCCTTTCATTTCATGCGGGCGGCCAACGACGGCGGCTTCCGCCACAGCCGGGTGGGAGACCAGCGCGCTCTCGATTTCCGCCGTGCCGAGGCGGTGGCCGGAAACGTTGAGCACATCGTCAAGGCGACCAATGATCCAGAAATTGCCATCTTTGTCACGGCGTGCGCCATCGCCTGCGGTGTAGATACCCGGGTAATCCGACCAATAGGTTTTCTTGTAGCGTTCTTTGTCGCCATGAATGTTGCGGATCATCGATGGCCATGGCTTGCGGATGACGAGTCGGCCGTCTTGGTCTGGGCCGCATTCCTTGCCGGCATCATCGAGGATGGCGACGTCGATGCCGAAGAAGGGCTGGGTGGCGGTGCCGGGTTTGCATGGGGTGGCCCCGGGCAGCGGGGAAATCAGGATGGCTCCGGTTTCCGTTTGCCACCAAGTATCGACGATCGGGCATTTGCCGCCGCCGATGTGTTTGTGGTACCAATTCCATGCTTCCGGGTTGATTGGCTCGCCGACTGAGCCTAACAATCGCAGCGACGAGAGATCGCATGCTGCAGGGAAATGATCACCCGCCTTGATGAAGGCGCGGATGGCGGTGGGTGCCGTGTAGAAAATGGTCACGCCATATTCTTCGATCATTTTCCAGAATCGGCCGAAGTCCGGGAAGTTGGGCGCGCCTTCATACATCACTTGCGTGACGCCGTTGGCGAGCGGGCCGTAAACGATGTAGGAATGTCCGGTGATCCAGCCAATATCGGCGGTGCACCAGTAAACATCCTCGTCGCGCATGTCGAAGATGTATTTGCAGGTGGAATAAGTGCCGGTCAGATAGCCGCCGGAAGTATGCAGAATGCCCTTGGGCTTGCCGGTGGAGCCGGAGGTGTAGAGCACGAAAAGCGGGTGCTCGGAATCAAAGGCTTTGGCGTCGTGTTTGCCGGAAACCAAGGCGACTTCCTCATGCCACCACGCATCGCGCTTCGGCTCCATCGTGACCTCGTTGCCGCAACGCTGAACAACGAGTACGCGTTTGACGTGTTTGTATTTCGCAAGAGCTTCATCGACGACGGGCTTGAGCGCGACGATTTTACCGCGCCGCCAGCCACCGTCCGCTGTGATGACAGTGGTGGCTCCGGAATCTTCCAACCGATCGACGATGGCCTCAGAGGCAAAGCCGCCGAACACCACGTTGTGGACCGCGCCGATGCGTGCGCAAGCCAACATGGCAATGGCCGCTTCAGGAATCATCGGCATGTAAATCAAAACACGGTCACCGGATTTGACGCCTTTCTTTTCGAGCACGTTGGAGAAACGGCAGACCTCGCGGTGGAGTTGGCCGTAGGTGAGCACGCGCTTGTCGCCAGGCTCGCCTTCCCAGATAATGGCCGCCTTGTTTTTGCGTGGTCCGGCGGCATGGCGGTCCACACAGTTTTCGCAGACATTGAGTTTGCCACCATCGAACCATTTGGCGAAGGGGGCTTTCCAATCGAGCACTTTACTCCATTTTTTCCGCCAGGTGAGTTCCTTGGCCTCGCCGGCCCAGAAGGTCGCGGGCTTGGCGATGGATTCTTGGTAAAGTTTCGTGTAAGCCGCCATCGATGGGATGCGGGCTTTTGCGGAGAATTCCTTCGACGGTTTGTGGACCGTGTCGTGATCGTGACTGGGATTGGATTTCTTGGCGCTCATCAGATGCAATGGTTTCAGGGGCATGGCGAGTGGCTTTGCCCGCCGTGTGGTGAGGCAGCGACTGTAAGAAGCTCATGCGGGTGCGGCAAGCCACAAGAATCGCGAAAACACGCGATCGCGTTATCGATTGTTTAGAGAAAAATGATTCAATTCAAGAACCATGAACGAAAAGGACATTCTCAAAGCTAAGCTCAAGTCGATATTTGAAGCTGCGTTGATGGAAATACCGGATGAGGTCGAATCCACCAGAGTTTCCAAGATTGAAGAGTCGGCCCACAACCCAGATCTTACTCGGTCCCTTCAGGACTCCCACGTCGGGCCGATACCATCCTACCGGGAGCAATCCCTGCCAAGTTCCACTTTCCCTGGAATGAGATCTTAAACGGTATCTGGTCGGCTTTTTTGAAAGAACGGCCAATGAGCAGGCGTTTGCTGATGTATCCTTTATGAAATCCTTGTCTTGCTCGCTAGTTGCCGTCGCCATCCTATTTTCTGTCGCCAAACCGCTGTGCGCAGAAATCCCAATGAAATCAGGTGAAAAGGTCGCCTTCCTCGGGGACTCGATCACCCAAGGCGGCCAGAACAGCGTGGGCGGCTATGTGCAACTGATTGGCAGCGGCCTGGCTGCCAATGGTGTGAAGATTGAAATCATCGGCGCGGGCATCAGTGGGCACAAATCCAATCAAATGTTAGAGCGTCTGGAGCGCGATGTCCTGAGCAAAAAGCCGGATTGGATGACTTTGAGTTGCGGTGTCAATGATGTCTGGCACGGAGCCAAAGGGGTGGCGCTGCCGGACTATCAGAAAAACATCACCGAAATTGTCGATAAGGCCCAAGCGGCCAATGTGAAGGTGATCATTCTAACATCGACGATGATTCGTGAGGACCCTGCCAACGCCGAGAATCAGAAACTCGCAGTTTACAATGAGTTTCTCCGCACCCTAGCCAAAGAGAAAAAGTGCCATCTCGCCGATCTCAATGCCGACATGCAGGCCGCATTGATCGAAGCCGCCAAAACCGAGCAGAAGTCCGCCAAAGGCAACTACCTGACGAGCGACGGGGTCCACATGGCATTGGCCGGCAACCTGATGATGGCGGAGGGCGTGCTCAAGGGCTTGGGATTAAATGCCGGAGAACTTGCCAAGGCCAAAGAGGCATGGTTTGATCTCCCGCTCGTTACGGTCTCCGCATCCATGGGTCTGACCCAACGGCAAGCCAAGGAACTCGATAAGTTGGCCAAGGAACGTGAACTCGATACCGCCGGGTTCCTCAATCAGGAGCTGCGCACAATCATCCAGAATCAGTTGAAAAACAAGGCTCGCTGATCGATGTTGCTAGATTGCACGAAAGCAACCTCAAGTTTCAGTTAGGCTAAAATCAATCCTGCCTTTTGGGGCGGGGCTTGGGTTTCTCCGCAACATCTGCGGTGCCCAGCAACATGGCGATTTCCTTGCGGTTTAGAATCGCCCAGCGGCCAGGCTCAAGATCGCCGAGCCACAATCCGCCGACTCTCACGCGCATCAATTTTGTGACCTGATAGCCGAGGGTTTCAAACATCACGCGGATCTGGCGTTTTGCACCGTGATCGAGCACCACCTTGATGCGGCGGGGCGAGAGCCGCTCGATGGCTTTGGCCTTGAGCTTGCCTTCCGGAGTGTAAACGCCTTCAAGAAATTGATCGAGGTGGGCGTTTTCAAATGCTTGATTCGAGGTGACGAGATATTCTTTTTCCACCGCTTTGGATGGATGCATGAGTTGCTGTGAGAGGTCGCCGTCGTTGGTGAGAATCAGCAAACCCTCGGAATCGCGATCAAGTCGGCCGACGTGGTGAAGTGAACGCAGGGTTTCCGGCAGCAAGGCGTAAATCGTTTCGCGGCCGAGTTCGTCCTCGCGGGTGCAGACATAGCCGCGCGGTTTATGGAAAACGACGATAAGTGGGTCTTTGGGGGTGACGCGTTTGCCATCGAGGCGAACGTGATCTCCCTCGGTAATGCGGGTTCCCATGTTGATGCAAGGGGCTCCATTGATTTCCACGCGGCCCGCTTGAATGAGTTCGTCGCATTTGCGGCGCGATCCTACGGCGCAGGAGGCGAGAAATTTATTGAGGCGTGTGCCGTCTTTCATAGTGGTAGGGCTCAATAAATATACAAAAGGCGCGAAACCCGGTGGGTTTCGCGCGCATGGAAAAAGAATTGAAGCAAGGAGATTAACCCTCTTGCTTGGTCTTCGGCAGGCCGATCGGGGAGCGGCCGGCTTGCCATTCGCCGCGTGATTTGAGCAGCTTGACGCGCTCGAAACGCTTGAGGACGGAACGCTTGCCGCCGACGGTGGCGCTGGACTTGAGACTGTTGTGCTTGGACATCGCGTGAGGTGGTTAAAAAATCGCGGGGGCGGGGAACCTAGGAGTCTCCCGCTGCCGTGGCAATCGAAAAAAGTAAGATCTTTCTAAAAAGTTTTTAATCCTTGGACTGCGGCAGCCTGCTGCCGCTTTACTTGGCCAGCCTGCTGGCTTGTGGGGAATTCGACGCAGCAGGCTGCGAATTTTAAAGCGGCAGCAGGCTGCCGCAGTCCAAGGATCTTTTAGCGGCGGCGTTTGGGTTTTGCCTTGCCGGCTTTTTTGGGCGGGCCGGGTTTGGTGATGGTTTTGCCGCGGTGCTTGGCGGGCGGTCCGGTTTTGGGCACGGGTCGGACGTCGAGCGGGCGGGTGCCTTCGGTGGTCGGGCGACCGGCGACGGAGAAATCGACAAAGCGTTTTTCGCGATCCAAACCGATGACGTGGAGTGGCAGGCGCATGCCGATGGCGATGACTTTGCCATCGGTGGAAACCCAAGCGCCGCGATGGCCTTCGAGGCGCCAGAGTCCTTCGGGAAGGTCCTCGCGTTTGACCACGCCGCGGATGCCCATTTCCGGAATCTCCACCATCAAGCCCATCGGGCGGACGTCGGTGACGAGGCCGTCGAACTTGTGAGGGTCGTGCATTTCCGCAACGCGCTGGAGGTATTCGAAGAGTTTGATTTGTTTCGTTTCGCTTTCCGCCTCGGCCGAAGTGCGTTCGGTATCGGATATGTGGCGGGCGATTTCGCGCAGTTCGGCTTGGGAGGGCGTGGTGTCATGGCGCGTCGGCGGATTGGCGAGCAATGGCTGGAGCGCGCGGTGGACAATGAGGTCGGCGTAGCGGCGGATTGGGCTGGTGAAATGGCAATAATCGCCTTTTGCGAGGCCGTAGTGGCCGATCGGTTCGGCGGAGTAGGCGGCGCGCTTGAGGCTCTTGAGTAGGCCGAGTTTGATGATGTGCTCCTCGGGTGTGCCTTTGGATTCATCGAGCAATTTTTGGATGTGAGAGCGATTCGTGAGATCGCCGGGGCGGTAGCCGTGGAGTTTCGCGGTCTCGGTGTAATCCATGAGGCGCGATGGATCGGGATCTTCGTGGATGCGATAAACGGCGGGTTTCATGCGCTCGCGAAGGATTTTTGCCACAGCGTCATTGGCGGCGAGCATGCATTCCTCAACGAGTTGGTGGCTTTGGATGTGTTCGACCGGAACCGCCCCGCAGGCGCGGCCTTTGTCATCCAGGCGGATTTTTATCTCTGGCATTTCGAGATCGAGCGCGCCACCTTGGAAACGTTTGTGACGGAGGACGGACGCGAGTTTCCAAGCTTCCTGGACCATCGGAACGAGTTGGGAATCGGAACCTTCGGGCGCGGGTTTGCCGTCGAGGATTTCCTGAGCTTGCTCATAAGAAAGCTTGGCGCGGCTATGGATCACGGCGTCGATGAAGCTGGCCTTGGTGATTTTTCCTTCGTGGGAAATTTCCAGGACGGCGCATTTGGTGAGGCGATCCACGTTCGGTTTGAGCGAGCAGATGCCGTTGCTGAGTTCGACGGGAAGCATCGGCAGAACGCGGTCCACGAGGTAAGTTGAGTTTCCACGTTCGATGGCTTCCTTGTCCATCGGGCTGCCGGGCTTGATGTAGTGGGAAACATCGGCGATGTGCACGGCGAGTTTCCAACCATGAGCGGTCGACTCGACCCAGATTGCGTCGTCGTGGTCCTTGGCGTCGAAGGGATCGATGGTGATGATAAGGTGCTTGCGCCAATCCTCGCGGCGGGCGATTTCCGCGGGTTCTGGGTCTTCGGGCACGGCGCGGGCCTCGGCGAGCACGTTTTCCGGAAACGAGGTCCGCAGCCCGAAGCGGTGAATCACCCCGATGATGTCCACGCCCGGATCGCCGGGCCAACCGAGGACTTCGATGATGCGGCCGCGCGGCGCGGTGCCAGCTTGCCAATTTTCCAAATCGACGACGACGAGTTGTCCCGGTTGGGCGGTGGTGTCGCCCACCAGTTCGATCCGGCCGTCGATCGCCTTGTCTTGGCAATCGATCCAACCGAAGCCTTTATTCTGTTGGAACACGCCGATGAGTCTGCCGGAGCGGCGGCTGATGATTTGCTCGACCTTGCCGCGAGTTTCCTCCGGGGCGTCTGGAATGAGTTCCTGGCGGGTGCGGAATTGCCTTTTAGGGCTGGTTTTTTGGATGAAAACGAGCACCCGGTCGCCATCGAGCGCGGTGCCGGTGTCGCGGCGCGGGATGTGGACACGGTCAAGCGCGACGAGGTCGATGCCGGTGGCCAGATTCGCTGGGCTGGTGAGATCCGGGAAGAAAAACGCATGGCCTTTCGGGTGGAATTTCAGAGAACCGGTGAGAGCGTTGCCTTTTTTAGCGCGGAGGACGTAGGTGGCCTTTTTTCCTTCTTGGATCACGCCCTCGCTGACGAGGCTTTCGATGGTTTTTCGCAGTTCCGAGCGACGATCGACAGGGACTTCGAGGTGGCGGGCCAACGACGATTTGGTCATCGGTTGGCTCGGATTGTTGTTCATGTGTGTGAGGATCGCGTCTCGAAGGTTGTCGCCTAGCATGCGCGGAGTTTGATGTCTGGAGCCCCCAGCCGCAACGGCAAAGGAGGAAATTAAATGTTGCGATCCTTGGATTTCCAACTAGGTGTTTACTATGTGAATGCGATTTTTGGATTAGATCGGATTAGATCCATACTCCTGTCCGAAAATTTGTGTTTGCGCCGCGATGCTGAAAATCCATCCTAACCCATCATGAATGCCCCAACTCGCCGCCGCTCTAACGGTTTTACACTTGTCGAACTTCTGGTCGTCATTCTCATCATTGCGGCCCTTGCTACTTTGGGAATTAGTGCCGGTCTGAAGCAAATTGATAAAGCCAAGCGCATGGCCTCGCTGGCAGTGGCAAAGGGGATCGAAAGCGCGGTGAACAATTTTTTCACGGAATACGGCAGCATGCCAGGTGATGGCACTGAAACTGGAGATGCTGTCGTCAAAACGGACGCCACGGGCGTCGAATTTCTTGAGATTTTATTAGGTGAAGATACTGACATCAACACTCGCGGCATCAAGTTACTTCAAGTCACGGAAGGGAAAAATAATGCCAACGGTCTGATATACGACACAACAGGCGACACGGTCACTGGCCTCTATGATCCCTGGGGTGGCCCTTATCACGTGATGTTGGATTTCGATCTCAATGAGACAGTTTCGCCCGCCACTGCCGCCGCCGTGACTGCTACTAAACTCAATGGCCGACGCGTCGCAGTCTGGAGTAATGGTGCCGACGGTGTTGAAGGCGGCGGCGAGAAAGAGGACGACGTGAAAACCTGGTAAAACCCAAGCCGCACCGAAAAATCAAAAACCCAAGAAACCTCGTCCAGCTTTGGCTGCGGCGGGGTTTTTCATATCTCATCCTTTCCACAACATCCGCGCGCCGAAGACGACGAGCAGGACACCGAAAATCCGGGTGAGCGTTTGATTGCTGAGATTGCGCATCAGGTCGGAGCCGAACCATGCCGCGATGCCCGATGCGATGCCGACGGCGGCGACGATTTTCCAGTCGATGAGTTGGTTGGTGCGGGCATTGTTGAGTGTGGCGGCGATGGCGGTGATGATGATCACGGCCATTGAGGTGGCGACCGCCTGTTTGTGCTCCAGCCCTAACAATCCGACAAAAGCCGGAACCATCACGATGCCGCCGCCGACGCCACAAAGCGCACCTAGCAGACCGGCGGCGAGGCCAATGAATACGGCGGCGAGAAAGAATTTCATCGGCGTGCGGGGGCTGAGCGACGGGTTGCGGATTTGCGTGCGGAGGCGATTTCGACAATCAGCCGGTGTAGGATGAGCTGGTGATCGAGGCCGGTGGTGACGAGTGCCTGATCCGCTTTGAGGGTGGCTTCCATGATGTGTTGGAGGCTGGACAACTCGAAATTGGCGGCATTGGCGAGGGAGAGAAAGATCGGAAAAACATTCACGCCGCTGCCATCTTTTTTCTGGGGGAGCCAGGCGCGATCGTTTTCGGGCAGGCGGTTGAGAGCTCCGGCGAATGCGTTGTAATTGCCGGTGGGCGCTTTGAACCGCTCGACGATGAGTTTCGCCATGTAAAGATTTCTAACTACGCCAATAATCGATGCACGCATGATGCCGATGGCGGATTCATCCGCTTCGAGTTGCTGATCGATGAGTTGGATCGCGCGAGTGGCGTTGCCGTTTTGGATGGCTTTGCCGATCTCGAATACCAGAGCGGCGCGGCTTAATGGCACTAACACATTTACGTCGTCCTCGGTGATCGTGCGGCGTTCCGGGCCGAGAAACAGGTCGAGTTTTTCGAGTTCGTTGCCAATTTGCTGGGATTGCTCGCCCGCCAGTAAGACGAAGATCGCGAGTGCGTCCGGCTCGAAATTAAGCCCGAGTTCGCGGGCTCGCTTGGTGACGAGCGCGGCGACTTGATCCTGCCAATCATCGCGGCTGGTATCAATGCGATCGCAGACTTGGACATTGGCGGATTTTTCGATGAATTTCCAAAACCCCCGGCGTTTATCGACTCCTTGGGCGGTTAGAAGAAACTTCACGCCGTTGGGCAGTCCGTGTTCGAGGCTGGCGCGCAGGTTTTCCACGCCAACTTCGGTGCGTTGTGAACGGCCGGTGACATTGTCGCCGAGGAAATTCGCGTTGCGCAGCCAGACCACTTTGTCGCCGCCGAACATCGGGATGGTTTGCAGCGCTTGGATGGTGGACGAGCAAATCTCAAACGCGGAGTCCGAGTTGTCCGCGATGCCATCGATGGTTTCGTGCGTGAAACCATCGTCGAGGCCGCCGGTGAGCTGGTTGTACAGCATGAGGGCTTTTTCCCGGACGAGACCGTCATCGCTGCCCACCACCGCAAAGAAATTGCCGGGGTTTTTGGATGAGGGTTTCACTTTGGCTGCCACACGAGGGTCTTATCGGGATGCGGCGCGGACTGCAAGCGCTGGAAGATTGAGATATAAAACTTGGCGGTTCATTCTTCCAAATCGATGATCTCGCCCGTTCCCCGTTCGATTTTTTTGCGGTCCCGGGCTTCGCGGAAGAATTGTTGCAATAAGTGCAAACATTCTTCGCCGAGCACTCCGGACGTGACGTCGCAGCGGTGATTGAGCGGCGGATTGGCCTCCAGCAGGTTGATCCAGCCGCCGGCCGCGCCGCCTTTGGCGTCCGAGCATCCGAAAACGACGCGCTCCGGTCGGCAATGCACGATTGCCCCCGCGCACATCGGGCAGGGCTCCTTGGTGATATAAAGCGTGCATTTTTCCAAGCGCCAGTCACCGAGCGCGTCCTGCGCGGCCGTGAGCGCGAGCATTTCCGCGTGGGCGGTGGCATCTTTGAGCGTCTCGACCTGGTTCCACGCCCGGGCGATGATCCGCCCCTCGCGGGTGATCACCGCCCCGCACGGGACTTCCCCGGCGGCATAAGCCTTGCGCGCTTCCCGCAGCGCTTGGCCCATGAAATAGGCATCGGTGTGCAAATCAATGATCGGTCCGGTGTCGTCCACGCCCGATGGGTAACGGAGGAGCGCCAAGGATGCACGCGGATTTGCGGGCAATTCGTAAGGTTCGCCCCACCGCCCTGCGTACCCCCGTCAAGCGAATCCACGGATTGAGCTGGCCCCCAAAGTCCGGCCACTGATTGGCTAAACTAAGCTATGGTAAATTAAAAAATAAATTAAAAAAGACAGAAATAATAAAATAGTGCTTGCAGTTGCTGCGGATTAAAAGTTTGCTCCGGTATGGCGAGAGCACGATGGATTGTTCCTTGGGCGGATTCGGAGACGAAGCTGGCGGTTTACCATTGCGTTGCACGGGTGGTGGACAAGCGATTTGCCTTTGGGCCTGATGATAAAGAGCAGTTTCGCATTTACATGCGCATGATGGAGAATTTCTCCGGTTGCCGGGTGCTGGCTTACTGCGTGATGTGCAATCATTTCCACCTCTTGCTCGAAGTGACGCCGAGACCTAAAGCGGCGTTGACGGACGAGCAACTGCTCAAGCGCTTGGGCGCGCTTTATTCGAAGGCTTTTGTGGCCACGGTGGCTCGGGAATTAGCGGAAGCACGACACGTGGTGGCACAGGGTATGGCCATGGACGGGGAAGCTTATGTTCAGCGGATTCACGAGCGTTTCACTTACCGGATGCACGATCTATCGGAGTTTATGAAGACCTTGCTGCAACGATTCACTCGTTGGCACAACAATCGCGCCAAACGGTGTGGCAACTTGTGGGAAGAAACATTTAAAAGTGTGGTGGTGGAGGATGGACTCGCATCGAAAACGATTGCCGCCTACATCGACTTGAATCCGGTGCGTGCAGGGATTGCGCAGGATCCGGCGGAGTATCGTTGGAGCAGTTATGGCGAGGCGATGGGAGCGACCGGCAGGAGCGGAGCCAAAGCAAAAGCTGGCTTGGTGCGGGCGATTATGGCCGACAAAGGCTGGGAAGCGGACGCACGGCACTGGGCAGGACGGGTTTCCAAGAGTTACCGGATGATTTTGCTGGAAGAGGGGGAGGAAAAAACACGAGATGTGGTGAACGAACAGGGCGAAGCTGTGACCCAGTTCGTTAGAAAAGGAATAGCGTCAGGAAAAGTTGCTGCCGAACTCAGCGAACTGGCGACGAGCCAGGATGTGGCGTTGCGGCAAATGTTGCGGTGGCGGGTGAGATATTTTACGGATGGAGCGGCGGTTGGCAGTCGGGCGTTCGTGGACAACCTGTTCACGCAATGCCGAGACCGATTCGGGCCGAAGCGCAAGACGGGAGCGCGGAAGATGCGCGGCAAGGCGGCGGGGGCAGCGGAGCTATTGTGGTCCGCTCGGGATCTGCGGCTGGGGGTTAAATGAGCTTAAGCTGAGATACTATATAATTTTGAGTTTCATTGGCGCTATTTGCGTCTTGGTGGTGATCAAAATCCCATATAAATGGGCGTCAGGCCGCACCGTCAGAAAAAGTCATGGCTTTGCGGATGGAATTCCGGTAGATTGCTTGGTGGAATTCATCCTGAAGCACTATGAAATTAAACCCTGAAAACCTATCCGAGCTCACCCGAAAGATTGCGTTATGTGAAGCCAAGCTTCAGCGCCTCGGGTGGGAGATTGAGGAAATCGGCCAACCTGCGGCACACGAGTTGCAGCGGCGGCTTGACGCACTGCGGATTGAAGGGAATGCATTGAAGCGCAATCTCGCTGAGCTGCTAGAAATGGAAGATCCAAATTCCACGAGGATGGAAAAAGTTGAGGCCTTGCTCCGCCATATTCAGAGCGAGGAGAATTCTGTGCTGCACGATGCGGATTTTCTGCTTCAATCGCCGCCGACATCGGCGGAGTATGCGGCGAAGGCAGGGGTGGGCCTGGTGGACCTTTGTCTGCGGGGAATCAGGCGGGTGATCGGTGATCATCATCCCCTTGGAATGTCGGTTTTTGTGAATCACAGCCGCGAAAATCTCCAGAGTCTTTATGGCTTGGACGAAGTGCTAACCGAGCAGAAACCGACGGTTTCACGTAACTCCTGAACATTCTGTGATTCACCGGGCGTCACAAATATCCTGAGATAAGATCAGCCTTGGAAAAATAGTTCTTATGAACAAAATGCTTAATCCACGTCCGTGCGGAATGGCGAGGCGGGAAGTCCTTCCTGATTGAATAGGTTCACGTCGGGAACATTCTCCCAACCGTAGCGGACGGCTTTTGGATTGGTCACGCCTTCTGCGGAGACGACGATGGTGGGGCCTTGGATTTTGGCCTGCGCGGGTACGAAATTCTTGTCTTCACCCGCGACGGTGAAGCCTTTGAGTTCGCCGTCTTTGGAGATCAGACCGCCACCGACATGCTTGAAGTTGAGGATGATTTTTCCGTCTTTCGCAGTCATTGAATCATAGAGCGGACCGGAGAATTCGATCTTTTCTCCGTATGCGAGCGCGCGTGCGGCAAGGGCGAGTCGCTGGCCGACGGGTTCTTTTTTCTTTGGGTGAATGTCTTTGGCGTCGCCCACATCGGTGGTTACGGCCATGGCGGTGTTTTTCGCCGTGGAGAGCGTGAGAAACTGAGCCTCGCGGATTTCCGGAGGCTGACCGTTGAAGGGGGCGATCTGGACGAAAAGAAACGGGAAATCCCCTTGTTTCCAGCGTGCCCGCCAGTCGGCGATCATGGCAGGGAAAAGAGTGCGATATTGTTTCGACTGTTTGGCGTTCGACTCGCCCTGATACCAAATGGCTCCTTTGATGCCGTAGGGAATGATCGGGGCCAGCATGCCGTTGTAGAGGTTTGCGGGGGCACTGGATCCACCATCCGGTGCCTGCGGTGCCTTCGGCTGCGGAATGGAGGGTCCGGGTTTCGGCGGTAGTGGTTGGCCGGTTTTTTTAGCCAGCGCAGTGGCCTCGTTCCAGGATTTCTGAGCTTCCTGATAGACCTTGCCGACCGTTTCATTCCATTCTTTTGACTTGGATTTAAATTCTTCCATCTTCAGCGCATGAGTCGCTACATCTGCATCGTAGGTGGCGAGTTTCTTATTGATGGAATCGACATAACCTTTCAATTCAGGATCGGATCCAAAGCCTTCCAAGCTTGTCCAAGCCTGTGCCGGGGTGCCACCCCATGAGGTGTGGATCATGCCAATCGGCACACCGAGTTTCTGGTATAGATCGCGGGCGAAAAAGTAACCGACTGCGGAGAATCCGCCGACCGTTGCCGGGGAGCACTCGACCCAATTACCGACGGCTTCTGTCAGGGGTTTGATGGAGGGTGATTTTTTCACCGTGAACATTCGGAGTTTCGGGAAAACTGCCTTTGGGCCTTCTTCCCCGGCGTTGTGAGACTTGGCGAATGGCCACTCCATATTCGACTGGCCGGAGCAAACCCAGACCTCGCCGACGAGTAGGTTGTTCACGGTCACGACATTATCGCCAGTGATCGTCATCGTGAAAGGGCCACCTTCTTTCAGAGGTTGCAAGTTCACGCTCCACGTGCCGTCGGTGGCCGTAGTGTTGATTTTCTGGTTGGCGAGCTCGACAGTCACTTTTTCGCCATTCCGCGCCGTGCCCCAAATTGGAACCGGTTGGCCGCGTTGCAGAACTGCGCCGTCGGTAAACAGCGAATTCGGTTTCACATCGGCCTGCAGCGGGCCGGAAATCATGGCAATCGTGGCGAGCGCAGAAAATAGTGGGATAGATTTCATAAAATGGTTTTCAGAAACTCATACGTGATGTTTCCGAAATGTTTTCAAACAACGTATCGAAAGATGCCTTCTTGGTTGAGCGCGCGATATCAATGAATGCAGAGACATACTTGCCAATAATTGCTCTTCATTTGACACCTGCCGCTTGCCCACTTGCGCGCGGCGGATCCCACTCTAGAATACCCTCGATGAGACGGAAAATTGTCATTCTCAGAGCGCTTTTGGTGCTCACCCTCGTATGGGTGGGTGTCTGGGGAATTCGGGCTTTTGCGGGATCTCGAAAAATCACGGCTGAGCGGATCAATCATGAGATTGCGGAGGCGAATTTCGATGATTGGTCGGAAGAAGATGGCCGTTCCAGAACTTCTGAGGGCAAACGCCGCGACAAAAAACTGCGTGAAATCGCGAGCATGCTCAACCGTCTGGACTTTCAGGAACGGGAAAAAAACCGCCGCAATCGTGAGGGTGAGACATTTTTCCGCAAACTCAGCATCAGCGAAAAAAGCCTGTTTATGGATCTCACGGTAATGGAGTCGATGGCACGGTTCATGGAGTCGCTGGACGCGATGCCGCCGGAGCAACGGAAAAAATTCGTCGAGCAAGGGCTCAAGGAAGTGCAGGAAGGTCAGACGGAGGAAGAAATGGCGCGGGTTGAAGAACTCGGCGCGGACCTGTTGGAAAAAATCAGCCAGCAAGGCATGCGTGCTTATTTTGAGAAATCCAGCGCTGAGACCAAGCTCGACCTCGCTCCGCTCATGGAAGCCGTGAACGAAACCATGCAAGGCCTTCGCGGCCATGAATTCGGTCCCCCTAAGTCCTGATGAAACGCCACGGATTCACATTGGTCGAGATGCTCGTCGTGTTAGGCATCCTTGTTACGCTTATGGCAATCGGTATTCCTGTCAGCCAGTCAGTGCTTGCAAAATCACGACAATCCACGTGTTTGAGTCAACTCCGCGCGCTCGGTGCCGGGTTGCAAAGTTATTTGCAGGAGAATCGCAACATCATGCCGGATTTGGAGGCCGCGCGCGCGTCGAAGTCCGAGGACGTCGCTGTGTTGGATACGGTCCTGCTGCCATACATTGGTTCGCCGGAGTCCTTCCGTTGTTCCGCCGATCATGAAGAATACTCGAAAACCGGTTGCAGTTATGCCTGGAACTCGTTCGTAAGCGGCAAGCGGCTGGAGGATGCTTATGTGTTCGGTATTCGTGAAGACCGCATTCCTCTCATCTACGACAAGGAATCCTGGCACCCGGATGGCGTGAATTTCCTCTACCCCGATATGAGCAGTTCCAGCAAACCGCGCTTCGTCGTCGGAAACTAACCGATTTTAACCATGCTCGAAATCAAAGGCCTTCGCAAATCCTTCGGCGGGAAAACCGCGCTTGAAGATGTTTCTTTCAAGGTCAAGCGAGGCGAGATTCATGGTTTGTTAGGGCACAATGGTGCGGGCAAGAGCACCACTCTTGGGATCATTCTCGGCATGGTCATGCCCGATGTTGGTGACGTCACGATTGATGGTGTTTCTGTTCTAACGGACCGCTCGAAGGCATTGCGTAAAGTAGGGGCCATCTTTGAGGCTCCTGCTTTCTATGATTACTTGAGTGGTTGGGACAATCTGAAGATCCTGATGAGCTATTCCGGCGGCTTCGATTCCAAGGCTGCGCGCGAAACCGTCGAGCGTGTGGGTTTATCAAAACGCATCCACTCGAAAGTCCGGACTTATAGTCATGGCATGCGCCAGCGCCTGGCACTCGCGCAATCCTTGCTGCCGGAGCCGGAAGTTTTATTGCTAGACGAGCCGACCGATGGTCTGGATCCAGAGGGCATCAAGTGGTTCCGCGATTTCATTCTCAGTCTCCGTGACGAGCGTGGCATGACGGTTTTATTCAATTCTCACTTGCTCGCCGAGGTTGAGCTGATGTGTGACCGTGTTGCGATTCTGCGTGAGGGCAAGCGTGTTTTCGAGGGTGCGGTTGGTGGTTTGCATGATGATGACCAGGTTTTCGAAGTTGAGTTAGATCCATGGGGCACCGCCTGTGGCCTTGTTCATGCAATGGGTGGTGACATCGTAGGCCCCGGTAAAATCCGCCTGCCCAAGGAGGCCGATCCCGCCCTGTTGGTGGAAACCCTCGTCCGCGCTGGCGTCCGCATACGCGCGTTTGCTCCGGTCCGCCGTTCGCTGGAAGACCTCTACATGGAAATCCTCAATGGCGCAGGAAGCCCGAATTGATGGGATTATCCATTGCGAAAGGCATCGGCATCCGCGGGTAACGAGGAGTCGGAAGGAACGACTATCGGAAATCACACAAAGTCGTGGAAACTTCGTTTTTGCTTTTCCTGGAGGGCGTTTCCAGATAGCGGAATGACGAACACTTTCACATCACCATGGACATTCTAGGATTCATCAAAGGCGAGTTACTTGAAATCATCGAATTCAATGACGACTCGCGGGACACCTTGTCGTGGCGGTTTCCCGATGACGACAAGGAGATCAAAAACGGCGCGCAACTTATCGTCCGGGAAAGCCAAGCCGCGCAGTTTGTCTATCTCGGCCAATACGGCGATTGTTTCGGCCCTGGAAAATACTCGCTCGTCACCGACAACATTCCGGTTTTATCGACACTCAAGGGCTGGAAATACGGTTTTGAATCACCGTTCAAAGCGGACATTTATTATGTCACCACGCGGTTGTTTACCGGCAACAAATGGGGCACTGCCAACCCGGTGATGATGCGCGACAAGGATTTTGGCGTCGTGCGCCTGCGCTCATTTGGCACCTTTGATTTCAGGATCGTCAACCCGCCGGTGTTTCTCAAGGAAGTCGCCGGCACCGACCACCATTTCCGCTTGGATGAATTCGCCGACACCATGCGTTCCCGTATTGTCAGCGTTTTCAGCGAGGCGCTCGCGTCATGCGGTGTGCCCGCGCTCGATGTCGCCATGCGATACACCGAGCTCGGCGAGGCCCTGCTACCGTTGATCAATCCGCAGGTCGCGGCGAAATATGGTATTGAGATCACCAGTTTTCTGGTTGAAAACGTGTCCGTCCCACCTGAAGTCGAAGCTGCGCTCGACAAGCGCTCGAGCATGTCGGCGATCGGCAATCTCAATGATTACGTGAAATTCCAGTTGGCCGAATCCATGACCAAGGGTGGTGGGGATTCTGCAGCCGCGATGCCCGCACAGATGGCCATGGGTTTTGGACTTGCCCAGGAAATGTTGAAATCCACACAGGCCGCTTCCCAAAGTCCGCCGCCGCTTGCGGGTGCTGCGGCCGGAATGCCTGAGTTGTTATCGCCCGCCGAAGCCGCCCAAGCATTGGGCGTCACTGAGGCTGATGTCATCGCTTCGCTCGATGCGGGTGAGCTCAAGGGCAAGAAAATCGGTTCTGCCTGGCGGATCACCAAAACGGCACTCGACACCTTCCTCGCCGAGTAACCGCCATGGCAGAGGTCAGCGCATTGCGGAAACACCCCTGCACGGAGTGCGGCGGTGACGCGGAATGGGACGCATCAAAAAAAGCTCTCGTCTGTCCATTTTGCGGAACCATTTTGCCATGGACCGATGCGGAAACCGAGTTTGGAGCCACCATCATTGAGCACGACCTTGAAGCGGCGCTTAGCGCAGCCCCTGCTGAATCACACGCTGCGGGTGACGAAAAAAAATCCGTCAAGTGTGAGAGCTGTCATGCCATCAGCATGTTTGACGCCGACCGCGCGGCGCAGCGGTGCGATTTTTGTGGATCACCGTCGATTGTTCCCCTCGAAAATCTATCCGATGCCATCATTCCGGAAAGTCTTCTGCCGGCAGCGATTCCCAATAGCCAAGTGCGCGATCAACTCCGGGATTGGTATCGCAGCCGGTGGTGGGCTCCTAACAAACTGAAACGTAGCGCTCTCACAGATACCCTGCATGGCATCTATCTGCCATACTGGACTTTCGACGCCCAAGTGAATGCTGATTGGACTGCGGAATCCGGATACTATTACTACGTCACCGAAACTTACCGTGATTCCAACGGCAAAACCCAAACCCGCCAGGTGCGCCACACGCGTTGGGAAGACAGCGCGGGCAGTCTTTCGAATTTTTTTGATGACGATGCCGTCCCGGGCACGATCGGCGTCCACAACGCGCTGCTACGCAAAGTCGAGCCATTTCCCACAACGACTGAACTAAAGCCATACGATCCAGCATACGTGAGAGGCTGGACTGTCGAGCGCTATCAGGTTGATCTGCTTCAAGCATCATCCACCAGCCAACAACAAATGGATGCCGTGATGCATGATTTGTGTGCGAAACAAGTGCCCGGTGATACCCACCGCAATTTGAGCGTTTCCTCGATCTATCAGGACCGGACTTTCAAGCACATTCTTGTTCCTGTTTGGTTGGTCAGTTATACGTATGGTCAGAAATCTTATCAGGTGGTTGTCAATGGATACACCGGCAAAATGGCGGGCGAGCATCCATTGAGCTGGGTAAAAATCACTTTCGCAATACTCGCGGTCCTGCTGATCGCAGTGGTTTTCATGATGTTCTTCAATCGTTGATGTGCGGATGTGGATTGTTTGGGAGCAGGTCCGGGGTTGCGCTTTGCTGGGTATTTGCGAGACTTGCTTGATGCCTCAGCGAATCATCAGAAAATTTTTGGTTTGGGTGGCGTGTGGGTTGTTGCCTTGCATGACCGGCTGCGGGCCGCAGACCACGATAGTTTCATACCCGAAAGCCGCCGGGGCCAAGGGCGAGACGTTTGGCTACCGGAAATGGATTTCCGATCGGACCGAGCCGGATGTGGTTTTAATCGGCATTCACGGGTTTTGCGGGGCCTCGGTGGATTACACCAACCTCGGCGAGCATTTGCTCAAACACCAACCCAAGACCGGGCTCTATGCCTACGAAGTGCGCGGACAAGGTAGCGATCCGATCATCAAACGGCGTGGCGACATCGGTGATCCCTTGCAGTGGTATCTCGATTTATTCGCATTCACCCAGCTTGTCCGCGAGCGCCATCCGGATGCCAAAGTGGTCTGGTGCGGCGAGAGCATGGGAGCATTGATCGCTGCGCACGCATGGCACGGCGCGCCAGATGCCGAACCGCCGTGCGATGGATTGGTGCTTTCATCGCCGATCGTGCGTTTCCGCGACGACATACCGGCTTGGACTCCGGGTTTGGTGCAAATTGCCGCGACCACCATGCCATTGGCACGCGTTTCACTGGACACTATGGCGGGTGGCCAAGATGTGCAGATGACTCAAAAATCCGTCCATGGCGAGCAAGTGAAAACGAATTCCTACCACGTCGAGCAGCATACGCTCCGGCTGATTGGGGCGCTTACGAGCTTGATTGTCGGCATGAACGAATGCGCGGCGGAGCTTAAATCGCCGGTGCTGGTGCTGCATGGAGGACAAGATTTTTTCAACAACGATTCGGATGTTCGTGGCTTCGTCGCGCGCATTCCGGAGGGCACTTCGAAGACATATCGGAATTACCCAAAAGCCTACCATTTGTTGATGTATGATGAGCAAAACGAAGTGATTTTTCGAGATATCCGGCGGTGGGTGGACCGCTTGCGGCACAATCGATTGAAAAATTAATCGCTAAAGCGGCAGGATTCGTCTTGACGCGTCGGCAGTCACGGCCATTCTTCGCGCCCCGCAACCCCACAAATTTTTTATTATGGCCCGTATTTGCAGTATTCGAGGAACCCGCGTCCGCTCCGGCGGCAGAATCCACCGTTCCGGTTTGGCTAAGAAAAAGGGCGGTATCGGTCGTCACGTCACGAAAGTGGTGAAGCGCACCGTTTCCCCCAATCTCCAAACCAAGCGTATTTGGGTCCCAGAACTTGGGATTTACGTCCGCCTGAAGCTTAGCTGCCGTGCGCTGAAGACCATCAACAAGAATGGTGCTTTCGTCACGCTCAAGAAGGCCGGCATCCTCTGAGGATACCGTTTGCTGTTTCACCAATTTCAATGCCAGCGGCCCCGTGGGAACACCGGGGCCGTTTGCTTTTTCCGGGAGATCAATCGATCATGCAGGGTATCAGCACGCCGTCGCTCATGCCGTGGATTTTCTTCTTATCCGCTGGCACCAGGGTGGCCAAACAACCGCCGAAGGTGGTGACTTCCGCATCGTCCGTGAAAAAATATGGGCACAGACGAGCACGGCCACGCATGATTTCCACGGTGCCGTCATCGCGGAAAACCGGGTGATCGATCAGGCGGCCTTCCCGGAATTTTTGGAGGAGCCACGGTTGTTCGGCAGATTGATCCAAGGCAATGCGCAGCCGCTCGGCCCATTCCGCGCTTGGCAGATCATGGCCGATGAACACGCCGCGCGATCCCCATGCGGTTTCGTGAAACCCGGAAACTTTGAGCACGAGTTCCCGGTCCTTTTGGCTGAACCGTGCGACGTCATCCCACGAATGCGCATCCAGCCGCGGCAACGCCGCGTGGGGCGGGAGCGGGGTGGGATCGATGACCCAGCCAAAGGGGATCAATTCCCGCAGGCGCTTGAGATAGTTGCCGCGCAAGGTTTGCTCCCAGACGGTTTTCAGGGCGGGGGACCATAGCAGTGCCAACCAAAGTTTATCCTCCAAATGGGGTTTGAATGGCGGTGTGATGGAGAGTTCTCCGCGTGCGGCGGCTTCGCCGAGGTCTCTTGCGGCGGGCACCGATTGCCAATCGAAAAGCTCGAAAAACCGATAGAGCGCCCGCCCGTCCGGGGTGTATGATTCGGCGGCGACAACATTCCATGCATCGCCCAGCTCGCTCGTCAGCCATTCCATTTCCGGCCGGTAATCATCCGCCTCCTGAGAAACGAGCACTGATCCGCCATTTGGCATCAACGATTTGAAACCTTCAACCATCCCATTCGGTCCACCGAGAATTTCGAATCCGGCCTTCGAGTAAACCTGCGCAAGCCACGCGGTCACGCCGATCCCACCCGGGACGCTATCCAGCTCGGTCATGGCAAAGCCCTGGTCAGTGAGCATGAGATCCGGGCGAATCACCCGCGGAAATTGAGTGGCAGTTGCATGCTGGCGTTGCAGCGCGGTCATCCATGGCGGTTTCCCGGCGTCGAGTAATTCCGCGAGCCAACCGGGCAGTTTGTTTCCCGTGCTGCGGCGGTAGAGCATGTCGCACGCTTGTTGGAATTTCGCCAGCGGATGGCCGAGCGCCATCAGTTGATGTGCCTCTGCGCGATTGAGTTTCAATGGCTCCGGCGACCAACGCCACGCGCCTCCACCGAACAGCCCACCTTCTGGCAGGCCGCCGCGCAATTCAGATAAACTCACTCCCATGCCGCGCCGAACTTCGACGCAACAACCTCGTTTGCCAAGTGGGATTGATGGATAAACGCCCTCAGCACCGGTTTTTCCTCACTTGTCGGAATTGCCAACCGACACGGGGTGAACCGGGCCTTGCATGGGGAGGGGGAAACCTTTAGGCAACGGGTTGATGACCGAAACGTCGCTCAATCGTCGGAGAAATCCATCATGGTCCCGGTCCCTGCTGCGGGTGGTGCTGATTTGTGGTGGCTGCGTGGCGTTGTTATTGCCGGCTTGGCTGCCGAATCGTCCTTCGGTGCCCATCGAGCGTGGCACGGTGGAGTTGTTGCAAGCGTTTTTGCTAGCGGCCTCGGCGACGATGATGCTGGGTGCCGCGCCGCATGCAGGTGCGTATCGCCCGGTCTGCCGGGTATTGGCCATGGGGCTGATTGCAGCATTTGCGGCTGAGATTGAGGATTTTGTGTCTGGCATCCTTGGTTGGAAATTTCCTGAAGCTTGGCTGGTGGGAGGAATCCTTTTAATTGCCTTGATCACCTCGCTTCGTCATCGGCGGGCGATGATTCATTTTTTTGCAGGTATGGGCAATCACGCCGGCACAGGGTTTATTGCGGCTGCTTTGTTGATCAACTACGTTTTCAATCGGGTCATTGGCAGTCCGAAATTTTGGGAAGCGGCCCTTGGACCAGCCTTTTCGCCGACCATTCCGCGGATTTGCAGGAGCTATCTTGAGTTGCTCGCCTGTTACTTCATTTTCATCGGTGCGCTTGGTCTTTCCATCACGATGGCCCGCCGCACGGAGTCTTCCTAACTTCCGCTCATGTTTCATCTTGTGCTCATCGAACCCGAGATCCCTCACAATGCGGGTGCTGCCGGACGATTGGCGCTGGCCACCGGCTCGACACTTCACTTGGTCGAGCCGCTCGGGTTTTCCCTCGAAGACAAATACGTCCGCCGAACCGGCCTCGATTATTGGCAAGATGTGAAACTGCGCGTCTGGCAATCGTTTGCCGATCTCAAGGTTGCCGCAGCCGCAGATGCCGGCTTTTGGTTGCTGAGCACCAAGGCCATTGCAACGCCTTGGAATGCTGCGTTCAAACCCGGCGATTACCTCATTTTCGGCCGCGAAACCAAGGGTCTGCCCGAGGATCTGATTCGCGATGCCGGCGATCATGCGTTGCGCATCCCGATGGTGCCAGACGGCACACGCAGCCTCAATCTTTCCACGGCGATCGCGATCGTGCTCTACGAAGCCGTCCGCCAGCAAGGAGTCGATTGGTAAATCAATGAGTGCGCTCAGGGGATCGGGTGATCTTTTAATTCACGGATCCAGATGTTGCGGAAACGCACTGGATTGCCGTGATCCTGCAGGGAGAATGGCAATTTATCGGGATGTGCTTTGTATTCCGACGCGGCATGCGGCCCCATCCAACCCGTGCCACCGCTGAGGATGACGTGGTCTTGAATCAGCACTCCATTGTGTAAAACGGTGAAGGTTGCCCGGCGGACTAACTTGCCTTGATCATCGAAAATCGGCCGGTGGAAAATGATGTCGTAGCTCTGCCATTCTCCGGGTTTGCGGCTGGCATTGACCAGTGGCTTGTTGCGTCCGTAAAGAGCTCCCGCCTGCCCGTCCGCGTAAGTCACGTTTTCAAAGCTATCGAGCACTTGGATTTCATAGGCGCCCATCATGAAAACCCCGCTATTGCCGCGCCCTTGACCATCTCCGGCGACATTTGCCGGCGCGGCCCATTCCACGTGGAGTTGGCAGGAGCCGAAACTCTGCTTGGTCTGGATATAGCCGGCTTTTTTGACCGATTCGAGCGCACCATCGACGATTTTCCACTGACTGGGATTGCCCTTGGTATCGGTCCACTGGGTTTCAAACGATTTTGCGCTGCCATCAAACAGCACGATCGCATCCGAGGGCGGCGCAAAAAATCCGGCGGGTTCGCCCGGGGTGACGACTCCCGGTAATGGTTGTTTGGTGACGTCCAGTTCGTGGACTTTCACGCCATCGATGAACATGTAGAGCACATCCTTGCCATCAGCGCCCTTGCGGGTTTCCGTGGTGATCACCGGTTTGCTCATGTCGTCATGGCCGAGTGCGGCGATGGAGGAAGTGGCTAGAGCGACGAGCGATAGGAATCCGGTAATCCGGGAATGACTTGGGGCTGATTTCATGAGTGTGAACGTGATACGTGAGACTTGGGTAATTTCTTCCCTCGAATTGCGACTGGCAAGGATTTCCACGGCCCTCGGGCTAAGCATGAATTGGTGTGAGATCCGCGATCGTCTGCTTTAGCAAACCGGCCTCCCATTGCCCGGGCGCAGTCGGGTTTTTTCCAATGAAACCATAGTTCATCACGCTGCCGCATTGGGCACACAGCAGACGAGAAACCGTCCCTAACGGCCCCATGCCCATGGTTGCGACAGGCAGACCGTGGTCCGCTAGTTGGAATTCCGCCAAACGTGCGATGTCAGCAGGGTGGTGGAGGCGCGCGGCGAGCTTGAAGACACTCGCACCTGCATCTAACGCCCGCTTGGCCTGGTCTTCCAAGATCCGGGCCTCTGGCAATTTTTTGAAATCGTGGAAAGAGGCGCACCACGGAATTCCTCTCGATTGGATGGTCCCAAGAAGCGAGCCCAACTCGCGGATAGAGGCCACCTCAATGTCGATGCAAGCCGCCTCATCGAGCACGAGTTCCAAGAGCTTCATCCGTTCGGCAGCGCTGATCGCAATCGCACCTCCTTCTTCCAGTCGTCGGGCAGTGAAAATCATCGGAATCCCCACCAAATGCCGCCATGACGGGATTTCAATCCTTCCAGATGCATCGGCCAGCAGATCCAATCGGATTTCCGCAAAATCACACAGCTGACGAACCCTATTGGATTCCACAGCGCTGATGTCCTGACGACTGCCAAAACTACCCACCACATGGGGTCGCCCGTCACGGAACAGTGATTTTGAAACGATCATGACTAAATTTTTGTTGAGAAACGGTTGTTGAGTCAATCCTCATGATCACCAAGATTGAAACGCGGCTCACCCGCCATCAGCAACATCTGGAATTTTTTGCAAAAACCGTCATTTTCTCTGGTCAATGGGCTACTGGATTTCCTAGATTTTGATAAATCCAAACGGAATGAAAGTATTAATCAGACGATTCACCGCCCTTTTTTTCTCCGCGACCTTGGTTAGCCTCTCTGCGGTAAGTGCCTTTGGGCAAGCGGCCAAGGTGGTTGCCGACAATCCAGTTTTTGAGCCTCTTCCGTCCCCCGATTTCAGCTCCGGCGGACAGAAAAATTGGAAAGCGAAAGAATGGCTTGAAATGGAAGTCAAATTTAAGGTGGCTCTCAGCCCGAAACCAAAGTCGGAGACTTGCGATAAGCTCACGGTGAAGTGGTATGTGCTGGCTGAAAACCCGGATATCGACGGGACCTATCTGCTCTTCACCAAGGATGTCGAACATGTGAATATCCCTCTTGAGGAAGATGTCTATTGCTCCGCTTATCTCTCGCCTGCATCGATCAAACGCCTCACCGGAGGCGATCGCGCCAGCAAACGCGTCATCGATGCCGTCGGCTTCGAAATCCTCGTCAACGGCGCAGTGGCCACCTCGGGGACCAGCAAATATGCTGACCGCTGGTGGACGGCCACTTCCTCGAAAATGAAAATCTCTCGCAGCGATGTGGTGCCGTTGCTCAATAAGTCGGAAACCCCCTTCAGCCACATGTGGTGGGACCGTTATGCGGAAATTTTGATGGAGCGCCGTTAAAACCGGTTTTTCACAATTCACCGCACCTCATCTCATCCTCACTCACCTCTTTATTTACTCAGATTTTTCGTATCATGGCTGACACGCAGACTTCCGTAGCTCTCAATATCGGGTCCCAGCGCATTAGCATGGCCGTCTTCGAGGTTTCCAAAACCGGTGGCTTGTTGCTCAAGGCGTATGACTCGGAAAGCATCGTCGTGGATCCCTCCACGGACGCGGCCCGGATCCCGCAGACCCGGGTGGCCATCGCCGATCTCGCCGCCAGAATGAAGCTCGGCAAAGTCAAGACCCGCTACGCGATTTCCGGGCAGGCGGTCTTCACGCGTTTTGTTAAATTACCGTCCATCCAAGACGACAATATCGAGCACCTGGTAACCTTTGAGGCTCAGCAACACGTGCCTTTTCCTCTGGATGAAGTCGTCTGGGATTACGAGCTGATCGAGGGTGCCGCCGAGAAGGAAGCTGTCATCGTCGCCATCAAGGGTGACTCGCTCGATGAAATCAATAGCACCGTCAACGACTGCGGCCTGATCACCTGTGAAGTCGATGTCGCACCGATGGCCGTTTACAACGCCTTCCGTTCCACTTACGGCCATATCGATGAGCCTATCCTGCTGATCGACATTGGTGCCAAAACCAGCAATCTCCTCTACATCGAAGGCAAGCGCTTCTTCACTCGCAGTGTCGCCATCGGCGGGACGGCGGTTACTGCGGCGATCGCGAAAGAATACAACGTTTCATTCAACGAGGCGGAACATCAGAAAATCACCAATGGCCTCGTGGCGCTTGGTGGTGGGCATACCGAACAACTGGACGAGGCGGTGGCCGCGCTTGCCATGGTCATTCGCAATGCCCTCAGCCGCTTGCCAGCGGAAATCGCCCGGACCACCAACTATTATCGCAGCCAGCATGGTGGCAGCGCACCTCGCCGGATTCTGCTTGCCGGCGGCGGAGCGAACCTTCCCTACACCCTGGAATTCTTCCAAGAAAAGCTCAACCTCCCGGTCGAGTATTTCAATCCGGTCAGCAATCTCTCCATCGGCAAGAACGTCGATGCTGGGGTCATCCAGCGCGAGGGCCACCTCATGGGCGAACTCGTCGGCCTCGGTCTCCGTGGCATCGGCAAATCCGAAATCAACATCGACCTTGTCCCCGTCATTGTCGAGCAATCCCGCATCGCCCAGCGCCGCAGGCCATTTTTGATCGCCGCTGCCGCGTTCCTGTTAGGCGGTATGGCCTCATGGGCGGCTTTCCAGAATATCGTCGCCACCAAGGCTGCTGATAAGGCGCGCACCATGACCGAGCAACGCGACAAACTCGCTCCCTTGAAAAGCCAGATCAATGCCTTGCTGGAAAAGGAAGCCGAGCTTGGCGAAATCGCCGCTGAATATATCAATGCGGAAATCAGCCACTCTTCATGGATGGACTTGCTCGCAGAATTGCGCGGAGCCTTTGCTAGCGATGCCGTCTGGTTGATCGATATCGAACCGATCAGCAATTATGATCCGGTCAAGGCGCTCATGCCTGCCGTGGAGGGCAAACAAGTGACGAATGGCAAACCCGTCATCAAACCCGATTTTTTCACCACCCCGTATGGAGATTCCGGGCTCGTTGAAATCAAAGTCGAGCAAGCTCCACCACCACCACCACCGCCAAAAGCCACCAGCGGTAAGAAAAAGAAGAAAAAAAATGCCGCCGCTGCTGCCGTCCGGGCCGCCCCGCCTGAAGCCACCGCCAACGCCGTCCTCATCAGGGGCTTCTGGCGTGAAAACCCGAAGAGCCAGAACCTCGTTCCAGAATTGCTTAAACAACTCAGCGAGAAATCGGCGAGCTTCAAATTCATCATCCCGGATCCTAAAAATCCGAAACAATCGATCAATTTGGTCGATGACCAGAATCTCAGCAAGATCATGACCATCACCTCGGTCACCGCCAAAACCGGAGATCTCGCACAACCGTTCGAAATCACCCTGCCTTTGGCCCGCGAGGTCATCATCAAGTGACTCTTTTCACGCAATCGCCCATTTGATTTATGAGTTGGATCCAGAATAACAAGTTTTTGGCCGTGCTCGGCGGCGTCACCCTCATTGTGTTAGTCGTGCTATCTTTGTTCGGTTACAAGGGCTCCGGGCGATATCTTCAGGCCAAAGAGGATTTCAACATCGCCGGCCAGGAAGCACAAGCCATCGAACGCCTGCCGCTCTATCCAAAACGCCAAAACCTCGATGGCAAGACCAAGGCAATCGATGACTATACCCAGGAAATCGAGTCGCTTCAAAAGGCATTCCAAAACTATCGGCCAGAGGAACTGCAAAACATCTCGCCAGAAGCCTTCACCACTCAGTTGAAGTCCGCCAATCAGGAGATCCGCAATGCCTTCCAAGCAGCGAATACCCTGGTGCCGGACCCGTTTTTCCTAGGCTTTGAAAATTACAAAACCTCACTCGCCGGCGGTGATGCCACCGGCATTCTCGAATACCAACTCAGCGGAATCAAACAATTGCTGCTTGCCTTGGCAGCCGCCGGTCCCACGGAACTTAAGAATTTCCATCGCCCGTCGTTGGTGGAAGAACAGGGCCAGAAATTCATTCCTCAGCCCACCGATGTGGCCCGCCGCTTGCCACTGGAAATCACTTTCAGGGCCCCGGAAAAAGCCGTGCGCGCCTTCCTTTCATCGGTCGTTAAAACCGAAGGTCGCCACTACATCGTCATCCGCTCGCTCCGCATCGTTAACGAGAAAAAAAGCCCACCTCGCACGGCCGATGCAAAATTTGAAAAACCTGCCGCTGCCAAGTCCGGCAATCCTGCGGATCAATTCGCAGCTTTTTTTGCCCCGGAAACCGACCCAAAACCGGCGGACCCAAAACCAGCGGACCCAAAACCGGAAAATCCCAAACCGGGTGATGGAAATGCACCCAAAGCAGAACCTGGTGCAACACCAGCTGGCCCCGAACCAGCAGTTGGAGCGGCACCCGAACCTGCGCCTGCCACGCCCACAGTGGATAACCGAATTCTCTCTCAAGTCCTTGGTGACGAACAATTGCAGGTATTTCTCCGGCTCGACCTGATGCTGTTTCTTCCCGCCAAAAAACTTCCCTAATTTCGATTCAAAGCCCATTTTTCCCATGTCCTGGATTTCCACTCATTACGAAAAGGCCATACTTGGCGTAGCCTTGGTCATCGCCATCGGTCTCGGCTACCTTGGTTGGTCCAAGCTGGATCTCATGAGTCAAGACTTCGGGCTCAAGCTCATCGGTGATGGCAATAACAACACTGCCGTCGCCAACGCTGAAGAGATTCCCAAAGCCCTGCAATCGATGCATCTCAACCGCACATGGACGCAGGGGCAAGATGACGAGCGCCCTGTGGACCTTTTCACCGGTATCCCTCTTTTCATCAAAAGCAGCTCTCCCGAAAAAGCATTGGATCTTCTCACAGATGCTCCCGTTCATCCTCCCATCCCCAATTCTTGGTGGCTCGAAAACCGCATCTACCTTGGCTTCGCTGATTCCCCGGCGCGTGATCCCGATGGCGATGGCTTCTCTAACCTCGAGGAGTGGTCTGCAAAAACCGACCCTAACAAGATTAAAAGCCACCCACCGCTCCTTAATAAACTCGTTTACGTGAAGGATGACAGTCTCACTTGGGCCATTCGCCCCGGCTACGGCACGGACAATGCGTTTCCATTCACCTACACCGATAACAAACGCCGGAATAACAAAGTCGCCGCTGGCGAGGTGATTCAGCCTGGAAATTTGTTTTTTGCCAAGCCGCCCATGCAGGACCGCTTCAAACTCCTCGGCCACGTTGTCCGCAAGGAAATGAACCCGGCCATCAACCTCGAGATCGAAGTCACTTGGGTCCGCATCGAAGACCAAAAACCCAATAAAAAAGGCACCGTTTACGAGATTCCGGCTCCGCTTGCCGATAATCGCGTGAATAATTTTCTTCAATACGATCGCACCGCCGTCCTCTCCCTCCATGCTCTCGGCTTGAGCGGTAAAGAATTCAAAGTGGAGGAAAGCACCACTTTTGCCCTGACGTCAGACGCCGCCACCAAGGATTATCTTCTCAAACAAGTCACTCCGGCATCAATCATTGTTGAATATCCGGATGCTCAAGGGAAACGCCAAACCGTCGAAATCAGCAAGGGCGGCATGCCCACTGGCATTAAATAGTTTTTTTCAAAAAAAGCGCTTTCCAAAGCTTTAAAATACAACCAAAAATCGTCAGCTTACTATGCACAAAATGCCAATCTCTCGATCAAGCCGCACCGCCGTTGCTTTGATGGCCGTCGCAACCACCCTACCCGTCATCATCACGGCGGCCCGAGCCCAAGAAGGCAATGGAGGGATCAGCAGTCTTGCCCAACGCGAAATGATCCGGCGCCAAAATGCTGTCGCCGATGGAGACCGCTTTCTTGCCGAAGGTCGTGAGGCCTATGCCGCTGGCGATTATCAACAGGCGGTGGACAAATACAAACAGGCCATCGACAGGGTGCCGAACGCGCCGATGTTTGCGGACCGCCGCCAAAGCTACATCGCTCACAAAAGCGATGCCTCCATCGCGCTTGCCATGCACCACCGCAAGGTCGGGAAATACGCTGAAGCTCGCGTCTTGTTAGAAGATTTGCTTAAGTTAGACCCTAACAATGGCGATGCCAAACGCGAACTCGGATACCTCGATGATCCCATCCGCACCAATCCCGCGCTCACTTACGAACACACCCAAAACGTCGATAAGGTCCGCCGCACACTTTACACCGCCGAGGGCCATTTTAACCTAGGCAAGTATGACGACGCCAGACGTGCATACGATGATGTCATCCGCATCGATCCCTTCAACAGCGCCGCCCGCCGCGGCCTCGAGCGCATCGCCGCCGCTAAATCGGATTATTACCGCGCCGCCTACGATCACACCCGCGCCGAGTTGCTGATGCAAGTGGATGCGGCATGGGAACTCGCTGTTCCAGCGGTCGCCCCGGTGCTTGCCCCGCCCAGACGCGAAGGCCAAGGCGAGAACGATGGGGTGGCTTACATCACCGAGAAACTCCGCCGCATCATCATTCCTCGAATCGACTTTGACGATACCACCGTGGAGGAAGCCATTGAATTCCTCCGCCTGCGCTCCGCCGAGCTCGATCCACTTGAACTCGATCCCGCCCGCAAGGGTGTCAATTTCGTGGTGCGCCGCCCGCGCAATACGGTTCTTGGTGGCGGTGAAGCAGAGGCTGGTTTGGATGTTGCTGAGGCCGCCGATGGACTTCCCGCCGCCGGTGGGGACCCTGGTTCACTGCGTATTCGGGAACTCCGCGTCCGCAATGTGCCACTTGCGGTCGCTCTCAAATACATCTGTGATGCCACCAAGCTGCGCTACAAGGTGGATGATTTCGCCGTCACCCTTGTGCCTCAGACCGAATCGGGTGAGGAAATGTTCAGCCGCACTTTCACCGTTCCACCGGATTTCCAATCTGCGATCGACACCGGCGAAGGCGCCGCAGCTGCCGAACCTGCGGATCCTTTCGCCACCGGAGGAGGCGGCGGCACCAATCTGTTAAAATCACGTCCCCCGGTCCTCGAATTGCTCAAAAATTCCGGGGTTGCCTTCTCAGATGCGGCTTCCGCCACTCTGACCGGCAGTGTGCTCATCGTCACCAACACGCCCACCGAGCTCGATAAAATTGAGCAATTGGTCGAGACGATCATCAACAAACAACCGAAGCAGGTTAAAATCACCACGAAATTTGTCGAGATTTCCCAAGAGAACAGTGACGAGCTCGGCTTCGATTGGATCGTCGGCCCCTTCTCCGCCAACTCCTCAGGCACGGTCATCGGTGCGGGTGGTACGGGCGGCAACGGTGCCACTCGGACCGGAGCGGATTTCTCCGGCCCGCCCATTCCGGGAGTCCCGTTTTTGGGTGCGGGCGAGGTTTCCAACATCCTCACCGGCGGAAACCGCAGCGGCGAATACGCCGTGGATCGCAATACCATCGACGCCATCCTCAACAACCCGAACCGCTCGGCCCAACAAAACAGCGTGGCTCCCGGCATCATGTCGCTCACCGGTTTGTTCTCGGATGGCCAAGTCAAAATGATCATGCGCGGCCTCTCACAAAAGAAGGGCATCGACCTCATGACCGCTCCCTCGATCACCGCCAAATCCAACCAAAAGGCGAAAATCGAAATCATCCGAGAATTCATCTACCCCACCGAATACGATCCACCGGAACCAGGCAATGGCGGCGGCGGCGGAAATAACAATAACAACAATAATAATAACGGCGGCGGCCAAGCAGTCGCCACTCCGGCCAACCCGACGTCGTTTGAAACCCGCAACACCGGCGTCACTCTCGAAATCGAACCGATCATCGGCGATGACGATTTCATGATCGATCTGCGCTTCGTGCCCGAAATCGTCGAGTTCGAGGGCTTCATCAACTACGGCAGCCCGATCCAAACCTCCGCACAAAGGAATATTTTCAGTGATGTGGTGAATCCGATTACGGGCTTGTTTGACATCCTCGGCACTGAGACGGAAACCATCACGCTCACCGAGAACCGCATCGACATGCCGGTCTTTGCCACCCGCCGCGTCGAGAGTTCGCTCATCATTTATGACGGCTACACCGTCGCCATCGGTGGCCTCATGCGCGAGGATATCCAAAACACCGAGGACAAGGTGCCGATTCTTGGCGATATCCCTTGGGTCGGCCGTTTGTTCCAAACCAAGACAGAAAACCGCATCAAGAGCAACTTGATCATTTTTGTCACCGCCCAAATCATCGATCCCACCGGCCGCCCCTTGCGCGGTGCCGACGCCTCGGAAGCCATTCCGATCGCCACCCCGCCAGATGCCGGAACTCCACTTGACATCGGAGTTTTGCCCCCTATTGAGTAAGGTAGGAAAATACCGATGCCCGCATCACAATCATCATTTCAACGGCCCTAAACCATCGCAAAATAGAATCCCCCCATTTCCTGATCCGCTACCTCTGAAACCCTATTCAATTATGAAAACTCCCAGCGTGAAAAACCAGCCGTCACAACGACGGCTGTGGTTGTATCTACTCATGGTCTCCCTTTGCGGATCGATCGCATGGGTCCTCCAAGGAAATCTCCAGTCGCCCTCGTCGGCGGATTCTGTCACCGCAGTCCACAGTGTGCCCCCCATCGCAGCGCCCTCGCCGCACGCCGCCAACGCCACCTCGAATCACAATCACTATCACAACAAAGGTGCCTGCTCTCATTGTGCCGAGCAGGATCCCACCATCGCTGAGACGGTCAATCAATTGCAGCGTGCGAATAGCCCGGTGGTCGAGGACCTGCTCCATCGTTTCCGTGAGAGCGACCGGACCATCACACCCTCGTCCTTTGAGAATCTCAAAACCCGCCTGGTGGGCAAACATGTCACCCTCACTGTTGCTGGTATCGAATGGAATGGCATCTTGGATTCCCGCATCGATGGCCCGGAAGTCTTCCATTTCGGCATCACCCTGGATGACCAACTCGGCCGTTTCCAAATTTCCCTGAGAGAGGACCAACGCATGCAGTCCGCCATTCTCTTCAATGGCGAAAACCTCGTGCTCGTCGCCAATGGCCTCCCCGAGGATGGCGCATGGAAATTTGAAACCTCCACTTATGACAACCTGGTTTGCGCCCCCGCCGGAACCGTTTACACGCTTTCCACGGGTGGCCTCGCCGTAGAGGCCTCACTCAAGGCTTCCGGCACAGCGGGAAGCACCAATCTGGGCCCGCTCACCACCTTGCCCCTCCTCAGCAGCAAGCCGAAATCCACCTTCGTCCTCTACATGGACTTCGATGGAGAAGTCGTCACTCATCCAGGTTGGAACGGTGGCAAAACCATTAATGCCGCTCCAGACCCACGGGCTGAAAATGCCACCTACGTCACCAATGTCTGGAAACGAGTCTCCGAGGATTTCGCAGCGTTCGATATCAACGTGACCACGGACCGTGCCGTGTTTGATGCCGCCGCCGTCTCCCGCCGCGGAATGTGCGTCTGCACACCCACCAACACCGCCGCCCCGGGTGCCGGTGGCGTGGCTTACCTCAATTCTTTCGGCCAGGACAACCCCTGCTGGAACTTCAATATCAGTTCTGAATACGCCAGCGCAGACACCGTTTCCCACGAAGTGGGCCACACGCTCGGGTTGAGTCATGATGGCACCGACAAGGAAGCCTACTACGGCGGCCATGGCGGAACCGGCCCATACAGTTGGTCTCCAATCATGGGTGCCGCTTGGGCGAATGCGAACTACGAAGAAGTCACCTCATGGAGCAAGGGCGAGTATCCCAAGGCCAACAACAAGGAGGACGACCTCGCGATGATCACCTCCAATGGCTTCGGCTACGAGCCGGACGATAAGGGGAACTCGCAAGCGTCTGCCACTTATCTCAAAACGGTTGATGGCGCGGTCGCGGACTCCGGTATTATTGAGCGCACCGATGACTCGGATTGGCTTTCTTTTATCACCAGTGGTGGGACGGTGCAGCTCAATTTCAAGGTGATCGACGTTAACTCTTCCGAGGCACCCCAACGCGGTGCCAACCTCGCCCTCTCCGCTGGACTCTACGACTCCGCCGGTGTTGTGATCCAAACCGTAAACGATGCCAACCAACCCGATGCCACCATCTCCACCACGCTTGCCGCCGGCACCTATTTCATCAAGTTGGATGGTGTCGCGCGCGGCACGCTCGCCGACGGCTTCCCCGATTACGCCAGCCTCGGCCAATATTCGGTTTCCGGCTCGATTCCCCAGTCCGGCCTGATCTCACTCACCCCACCCACCAGCACCTTTCGTTCCGGAGCCGGCTCCGGCTCTTTTAATGTCACTTCCACCTTCCCATGGACATGGAGCTGCAGTGAGAAGTGGGTTGTGAGCAATGAGCCCGTCAGTCAGTCAGGAAATCAGCAATTCAATTTCTCGGTCTCCGCCAATACCGGCGATGATGATCGAACCGCCGTTATCTATTGCAGCGTCGGTGGATACGCGGTTTCTCACACCATCACCCAAGCAGGCCGTGGCACGGATGACCACAGCAACTTCATCCAAGGCGCCACTCAGGTCAGTCAAAATTCAATCACGGACGGCAATATTGAAATCGAAGGAGATTTGGATGTTTTTCAAATCCGAGTGAATTTGTTCGGAGATTTGACCGTCGAATCGTCCGGCTTCACCAATACCTTTGGTGAACTCCTTGATGACCGCGGAGTCGTCCTAGCCTCGAATGATAATGCCTTGCAGCCGAATTTCAGAATTACCCGCCAAGTGGTTCCAGGCACTTATTATGTCAGGGTCCGCAATGCGCTTGAACGTGGAACGGGCTCCTACAAGATGATCGTCAAACTCAATTCCAGGGAATCTCTCTCGATCAATCCGACCTCTCGGAATGTTACGGCTGTTCCCGCTGCATACCGCTTCTCCGTAGTCTGTAACACGGTGTGGACATGGGTCAGTGACGTGCCTTGGATCACTTCAGCGGAACCCATCAGTCAGATCTTTGGCCAAGCATTCGATTATTCCGTTACAGCAAATTCGTCATCCATCAGCAGAACCGGTCGCATCACTTTAAAGGCCGGTGCCTTGACGATCGTTCATACGGTCGTACAAGCTGGCTTACTGAATGATGACTATGGAAACACCATCGAGCTTGCCACTACTATTCAACCCGCAACGATCTTGGCTGCCAAGCTCGAGACGGTGGGGGACTATGACGTCTTCCGCGTAGCGCTTCCCAGCAGCGGTGATTGGAAAGTCTGGTCCACCGGCACCACGGATACTTATGCCCACCTGCTGGATTCCGCTGGCATTGAAATCGCCCGCAATGATGACTTGGCAGGTGATAATTTCGGCATGACTTACAAGGCCAACGCTGGAACCTACTTCCTAAAAGTAAGGCATTTCTCAGCAAGCGGCACCGGCAATTACTCCTTAAATACCACCTTCACTCCATCCCGCTTCATCAACATCAGCTACACGGCATCCGCCGGTGGCACACTCAGCGGAGCCGCCCTTCAGAGCGTGCCATTGGGTGGCAATGCTTCAGTCGTTACCGCCGTCCCCAATGCCGGATATTCTTTCATCCGCTGGAGTGATGGCCGCGCACTCGCCGCACGGGATGACAGGAACCTCATGAGTCACGTGTCCGCAAATGCCGAATTTGCCGCCACGCTCTCGGTGTCGGTTGCCGGTGGTGCCCCCCTACGCGACAATCAATACCCCAAATTCGATTACGGCACTCGTTGGATCAATGAGATTGTCGCAATCTCCTTTGAAATCCGCAACAATGGCGCGACTCCCTTGACTCAGGTCAAAGTCGTGAAAACCGGCGTTAACCAAGGTGAATGGACGCTGACCACACTCCCTCTCGGCACGCTCGAACCCGGCCAATCCACGATTTTCACCGCCACCTTGAAAGGCACTGCCCCCGGCTACAAAAACGCGTTCTTCACCGTGAGCGCCGCTGGCACGGGCATCCTGCCTTTCCGCATCCCTGTCATGGCCACCATTTTGGACAGGACCGTCATCCAAGGCTCAAACGATTCCACTCCTTCTTCGTCGCAAGACTTGTTGGGCGTGGTAAGCCCGGACGGCGTGCGCCAAGCCCCACCCGCCATCCTGGCCGCCCCGCCAGCTTTTGTCTCGGATTCCGCTGTGCTCGTCTCTCCCGATGGCCTGATCCGTCACCAATACCTGCTGGCCCACAACCGCTTGCTCATTCCTCAGTTCTACATCTCTCGCGACGGCGTCGATTGGACACTCGCCGAGCAACTCGCAGTGCGCAAAACCGACCAATTGGCCAATTGGGATGAATATGAGGTGATTCTTTCCCCGATGGGAATCAACGCCCCAGTCATCCTCGTCTCCGAAATTCCTCCTGCGCCTGCCCAATACTGAGCTCTTTTCTTCAAGTTTCCGAATTCCGAATTCCTTTCTTTCTCTCATGAAACATTACCTCGTCTTCATCTGGTCCATTCTCATGGCGCTTGTTGCTCCCGCCTCGGCAGCGGAACCTGCTTACAATTTTGCCTCGTTCCTGCGGGAAAGTGAATTGCAGATCCCCAACGATTACACGCCCTTCGGTAATTACCCGGCATTTGGCCGTATCGGGGACGATGGTTCGCGCTGTGTGGTTGCTCCCAACGGCATTTTGACGTGGGTGGATAGCAGTGGTGTGGTGAGATTGCTTCCCAATACGGAATTGGCGGTGCCGATGTTCGTCACCAACACCGAATGCGTGGTTTGGAACAATCGCTTCGCCGACTACAACGATACCTACTCCCGCCCCACTGCGGAGATTGTTTATTTCAAGGCAGTGGCTGGAAGCTCGGATGTGACTTCGCAGGCGATCAACGCCCAAGGAACTGAAGTCGTGGCGACATCCCCGATCACCACGACCACCGGCACTCTGAATTTTGTAACCTTATCTCGTAAAATAAATGATGATGTGGCGGACGTTCTCGAAAGGCGTGTCTATCGCATGACATTCAATGGCGGTGTACAGCTCATCAATGGCAGCAGCGGCTATGTGATCAGGGATGCCGCTGCAGGCGTAAGGCACGATGTGGTGGGCTACGGTTCGGATGGGTCGATGGTTTTTTATACCGACGACGAACTTTTATTTACAGGCGTGGGCTATGCCATTCTGGGGCGTAATTACTACTGGGTGAACGGCGCGGGCAATGTGTTCAGGATGACCGATTCTTTTGGTTTGTTACCCGATCCTCCGTTGATCAACACAGACACCGTGGGATTCAATCGCTGCATCTTTACCTCCAGCACCCGCATCGTCTTCGAAAAAATTGTGGCAGGTGTTCCCGAGCTTTGGGACCTTCGCCGCTCCGCTCAGTCGGGAGTCTTGACCAGTGCCACTGCGATCACAGGAGTTTTGGGAACTACCATGGACAGCTCCTATTACACCCAAGCTGGAGTCAACCGGTATTTCTATACCGTGGACACCGGAACTCCGGCAGTTTTGGATGACCCGTTGACACTTGTTGATGAATCAGCACCGGCGATTCCGGGGGATCCCAGGATCGTCCGGACTTACCAGTTGACGGATGCCGGAGTGAATGCAGCATTCACCCGAGTGCAAACTCTGCCGGATCCGGTGTCCGCAGCGACTATCGTTGGCGCGGTCAATCCGCGGGATGGTGCCGCCTTACTGTATTCAGAAGACGGAGCCGCAGCGGTTTGGCTCCACAGTGGCACGGCCCCGGACAACGTCACGGTCATTCCGAATTCCAGCGTGGTGAAGCCGCTCTACGTGACTGATGAGCAATGCGTGTTGTGGGAAAATGCGCGGGAGCCGGTCGCTGGCAATGGCTCTCTTCCACCGGTGGATGTGATTCATTACATGCGTGAAGCCCACGTCGCTGCGTTAGGCACCATCACCGGCACGACGATCGGGGCGGGTAACACCGTGACGATTGGCGCGGTTACCTACACATTCGTCGCTGCGCTGACCTTGCCTGACGTTCCTTTTGAGGTCTTGGTTGGAACGTCTGATTCTGCCAGCCTCGACAATCTAATCTCTGCGATCAATGCGGGCTCAGGTGCAGGATCTATCTATGGCACAGGAACGACAGCGCATCCGTTAGTGTCAGCCGCAGCTGGTGCTGGCGACACGATGGTCGTGACGGCACTTCTTGCCGGAGCAGCGGGGAACGCCATCCCCACGACTGCGACGTTGACTGCTGGAACATGGGGATCTGCGACGCTGACGGGTGGGTTTACCTCTCCCAATCCGTTGATCTCAACCGATGTTTTGCTCGAAGGCGATACCTTACTCAATACCTCACCCTACACTCCGGATTTCCCCTATTGGCTCCTGACCAGCGCTGAAAAAACTCAGCCGGACACGGCGATATTGAGAACTTATCGCCTGACCAATCCGTTGATCACCGATAGGGACAATGACGGCATTCCTGACCAATACGAAACCAATACCGGCACTTATGTCTCCCTGACGAACACAGGTACCGACCCCACAGATCCTGACACCGATGGTGACGGACGAATTGATGGTGACGAGGTTCACCCGTATGTCATCGTTGCCGGTACCTACACTTGGGCCAATGCCAAACTCGACGCCGAATCCCGTAGTGGCCATCTCGCGACGATCAATAGCGTGCTGGAAAATGAAGGGCTTCAATCCAAATTTGGAACCACCAATTTCTTTTCATTGTGGCTGGGTGCTACCGACCAAGTGACGGAAGGCACTTGGGTATGGGTCACTGGCGAAGCCTTTGGTGGCTTCACCAACTGGTTGTCAGGCAAGCCGGACAACCTCTTGAACTCGGATGGCTTGGTCTTGGAGCCCAGCTTCAAATGGTCGGACAAGCAGTTGAGCAGCTTGCGCGGCTATCTGCTGGAACTTCCCACATCCAATCCCATTGATCCGGATACCGACAATGACGGACTCAACGATCAGGAAGAAATCCTCTTCAAAAGCAACCCGAACCTGCCCGATACCGATTTTGATGGCCTTACCGACCTCGAAGAAAGAGATCTCGGAACCAATCCCTTGAGTGAAGACACCGACGGCGATACTCTGACCGACTTCGATGAAGTGCGCGGAACCTTCGGCTTCGTCACCGATCCTTTGCTCGTGGATACCGATTTGGATGGCTTGGAAGATCCGAGGGAATACGAATTCAACACCGACCCCACCGAGATCGATACCGATGCGGATGGCCGTACCGATGGCGAGGAAGTTTATGACACTCCAAGCAGTGATCCCACCGTGCCGGACACCGACGAAGACGGCTTGCTCGACGGCGAGGAAATCGACCTCGGCACCGACCCCAACGACAAGGACACCGACGACGATACAATCTCCGATTTTGACGAAGTCCAAAACGGCACCGATCCGCTCGATCCGCTCGACCCCTTGGGTATCGATTCAGACAATGACGGCCTCTCGGATTATGAAGAAATTTTCATCCATGGCACCGATCCTTTCAATCCGGATTCCGACTTCGATGGCCTCACCGATTTTGATGAAATCCAGCGCGGCACCGATCCACTCGACTTGGACACCGATAACGATGGCTTCACTGACTACGATGAAGTCAATTCCATCCCACCCACCGACCCCTTGGACTTCAACAGCCGCCCAGTAAGTCGCGTGGACCCACTTTATAGAATTCCCGAACCTGCTGGTTCGTCCGAGGTTTCGATTGACTTGACCTATGGCCCCTTCGGTAATCGCCCGGATACCGATAAGACCAGCGAAGACGGCTCCGTCGCCATTCGCGATCTCAATGGCGTCATTATTTGGATCGATAACTTGGGCAATTCTTCGGTCCTGCCAAACAGTGCTCTCGCTAGAACCCTCTATGTTTCAAACACCGAGTGCGTCGTCTGGCTAAATCGCTACAATGGCGATTACAACGACCGTGGCTCGGAATCCGTGGTCGTGATCTACCGCCGGGATGACCAAGGAAATATTGTGACATCCGATCCCATCAACCTTCCCGGAACACTCATCGAAACCGCAGCTCTCTCACCCGCCACTTTTGGCTTCACTCTCGTAGCTTGTGAGACCGATGTCACCATCCCGCTAACAGAGTCACGCCAGCGCTATATCGCCGGCTTTAATGAGTTCGGCCCGATTTACGCCATCCGTGATGTGGACCAGTGGGACGGTCGTGAGATGACCTCTTACCGCATCACCTTCGACTCGCAAGTCCAAGTGCTTGACCGGAGATACGAGTATGTCCCTAGAGGCTACGGGAACGTCACCGGCATTCGTCTCGTCGGCTCAGGGGCCGATGGTGCTCAATTGCTCTCCATGGAGGTCGCCCGCGATTTCTATGACGATGTGGACGATGCGGACCCAGGCTTCTTCAAAAGCATGTTCGCTGCCCTGTGGGTCACATGGCTCCCCAACGCTGAGCAAATCAGCAGCCTTGAAGCTGCCGGCGTGATTCTTTATATCACCCCTCTCACCGATGCAGTCTATGTCTCCAACAACCGCATCACTGTGGAAACAGCGGAGCTGGATGCCTTCGAATTCCCAACCGGAAATCACGTCATCAATGACATTCGTCAGCGCGACAGCGGCATTATCGACTTCCGCATCGCCTCACCTCTCCCGGATGGGGAAAAAATCATCCCACTGGCACCCACCACACGGCCCGGGTTCCTGCCATTTTTCTATTCGGTCTCAGACACTGGCACCCAGCTTTCGCTCTACAAAGTCGAGGGCGGAATCACCAAATTGGGACCATCCCTCACACTTCCTAACAGTATTTCGGCAGGTGGCTTATTTGTCCGCAATACCCGCGATGCCTCGCTCTTGGCCAGAGCCGACGGCGGGTCTGGATTGCTCTGGATTCCCTCAGCGGTGGATTCCAATGGCACCGTCATCGGCCTCAGCAAAGTGGTCACTCTACCAGCCACCACCTTGGCGAGCCCGATGTTCGTCTCTTCCGCCGATGCCGTGGCCTGGATGAACGAAGATGCCCCAGTCGATGTCGCCAATGGCGGCGTGGTCCCACTGGCGGAAATCTCCCATTTCTCGCTGCTCAACAATGGCGACATCTCTATCGCGACCATGGCTCCTCCTATTTTTGGACGCTACGTGGCCAATACCCCGACACTCGTTTCAGATCCTGCCACCGAAGGCTGGTTTATCACGACCTTTGAGAAAACCTCGGCGCGCACCGCGTTCTTGCGCACCTACCGTCTCCGCACGAGTGAAACCGTGGACAGCGATGGCGACGGCTTGCTCGACCGAGAAGAACTCACTTATGGCACCGATCCCGTCAACCCGGATAGCGATGGCGACGGCATCTCGGATGGCCTTGAAGTCTATTCATTCTATCGGGTCGATGGTAGCTACGCCTACGAGGAAGCCCGCCAAGAGGCGATCAATCTCGGTGGCTGGCTCGCCGTCCCAGATAATGATGGCAAACAGGGAAGCCTGCAGCGCTTCTTCGGCACTTTCAAAGTCGGCGTTAAGTATTGGCTTGGCGGTGGCGATATCGATGGCCCCGGCCAACCTGCTGGCAGCCGTGAAGGACAATACCGCTGGATCGGCGAATCCGGCAGCTACTTCGATGGAAATGGCCAACCTTTGGGCAACCTGATCGTGCCTCCCACCTTCTGGGCACCCGGACAACCCGCCAATTTTGGCAATGCCGACGGGCTTATCTTGCGTCCCGATTACCAGTGGGAAATGGCTCCGCTGGCCAACCAATTTGGCTTTATCTATCAGCGCTTCTCCAGCAATCCGGCCGACGCGGATACCGATAATGACGGCCTCACCGATTCCGAGGAACTCGCCCTCAAAAGCAACCCGAACGTGGTCGATACCGACTTTGATGGCCTCACTGACCTCGAAGAAAGAGATCTCGGAACCAGCCCCATCCTTGCAGACACCGATGGTGATACTCTCGGGGACTTCGACGAAGTCCGCGGGACCTTCGGCTTCTTCACCGATCCATTGCTCGTCGATACCGATTCGGATGGCCTCGAAGATCCGCGTGAATATGAATTCAACACCGATCCCACCGTGGTCGATACCGATGCTGACGGCCGCACCGATGGTGAGGAAGTCTATGGCTCTCCTACCAGTGATCCGACCAATCCAGATACCGACGAAGACGGCTTGCTCGACGGCGAGGAAATTGACCTCGGCACCGACCCCAATGACAAGGACACCGATGACGATGGCATCTCGGATTTCGACGAAGTCGACAAGGGTACCGATCCACTCGATCCGAATGACCCCAAAAACATCGATTCCGATGGTGACGGCCTCACGGACTATGAAGAACTCTTCATCTACGGCACCGATCCCTTCAACCCGGATTCCGATTTCGATGGCCTCACCGATTTTGAAGAAATCCAACTCGGCACCGATCCGCTCGATCCGGACACGGATAACGATGGCTACACCGACTACGAGGAAGTCAATGCAAACCCACCCACGGATCCGCTGGACTCCAATAGCACACCTCTCCGGCGCATCGACATGTTTCACAAAATCCCCGAGCCCACCGGCACCGACGAGGTTTCGATTGACCTGACCTACGGTCCCTTTGGTCACCGCCCGGATACCGATAAGACGAGCGAAGATGGCTCCGTCGCGATCCGCGATCTCAATGGCGCGATCATCTGGGTCGATAACATCGGCACGACCTCCATCCTGCCCAACACGGCACTCGGCAGGACGCTTTATGTCTCAAACACCGAGTGTGTCGTTTGGACCAATCGCTATGCTCCGGATTACAACGCCCGTGGCTCGGAATCACAGGTCGTGATTTTCCGCCGGGATGAAGTGGGCAATATCGTGGCTTCCTCGGAGATCACCATTCCTGGAACACTCTTGGAGACCGCCTCGCTCTCTCCAGCCACCTTTGGTTTCACCCTCGTAGGCGGTGAAACTGACTTCACCAATCCGGTCTTGGATTCGGAGCAGCGCTACATCACGGGTTTCAATGCCCAAGGCCCGACTTACGCCATTCGTGAAGTGGACCAATGGGATGCCCGCTACTTGACGGCCTATCGCATCACCTTCGATGCTCAAGTCCAAGTGCTGGATCGCAAGTTCTACTATGTCCCGCGGGACCACGACAACGTAGAAAGCATCCGTCTCGTCGGCTCCGGTGCTGATGGTGCTCAAGTACTCACCATGACCGTAGCCCGCGACTTCTATGACGATGTGGACGATGCGGATCCTGGTTTCTTCAAATCGATGACCGCTTCGTTGTGGGCCAGTTGGCTTCCCAACGTCGAGCAAATCAGCAATCTTGCCTTCGCCGGTCTAGACCCTGTCGCGGATCCTATCACCGATGCGATCTATGTTTCGAATAATCGAATTGTCGTAGAAACAGTCAGCAATTCTTATGTCATCAATGACATCCGTCAACGTGACAGTGGGATTATCGACCCTCGCGTCGCCTCACCGCTGGCGGCAGGGGAAAGAATTATCCCACTCTCCCCCATCACCCGGCCCGGATTCTTGCCGTTTTTCTATACAATCACAGGCTCTAGCCCCTCTCTTTCACTCTACAAAGTCGATGGCGGAATCACTAAACTGGGAGCCTCGATCCCGTTGCCTAACAATATCTCGGCGGGTGCTTCTTTTGTCCGCAATCCCCGCGACGCCGCGCTCCTCATCAGAGCCGATGGTGGCACCGGCTTGCTGTGGATTCCTTCATCGGTAAATTCCCAAGGTGAGGTCACGGGTCTTCGTGAAGCAGTAACGCTTCCAGCGTCCGGTTTGGCGGGTCCGATGTTCGTCTCGGGCTCCGAGGCCGTGGCTTGGATGAATGATGGAGCGCCTGTCGATGTCGCCAATGGCGGCGTGGTGCCGCTCGCGGAAATCTCCCACTTTTCCCTTCGCAACGATCGCAGCCTTGCGGTCGTATCCGTGGCACCACCGGCTCTGGGCCGCTATGTTGCGAGGAACCCGTCGCTCTCATCGGATGCGGAATCCGAAGGCTGGTATGTCACCACCTATGAAAAGACCGCACCCCGCAGTGTCTTCTTGCGCACCTATGTCCTCCGCACCAATGGCAGGGCTGATAGTGACCGAGACGGCTTGTTGGACACCGAGGAGGCCGATTACGGCACCGATCCCATCAACACGGACAGCGACGGCGATGGCATCGCGGACGGCCGGGAAGTCTATCCCTTCTACATGATCACCGGCAGCTTCACGTATGAACAAGCCCGCCAAGACGC